>ENA-UOOK01000553-UOOK01000553.1-fermentation-metagenome-genome-assembly--contig:-NODE-553-length-49836-cov-8.402443_pt1 | contig 49836 bp, 32 predicted proteins | sample MGYA00245777_ERZ724023 | MGnify/ENA primary metagenome ERZ724023 (study PRJEB28704, sample SAMN03018312) | fermentation metagenome | biome: anthropogenic terrestrial biome; feature: soil; material...
AGTGTTCTTCTCTCAAAGTCTTGTGCTTTTGCAAATAATTCCGCAAAAGAATTACAGTGCCTCCTTTAACTTAAATTATCCATACAAAATTATTATAATCCGAAGGAGCTTTGAAATAACCCCACAATTCTACGAAAATGGCTTTAAAAGCATTGCCCACAAAATGACGTCTAACATTATTTCAGTCATAAAAATAAAACCCACATAAGATTGCATATAACCCTTTACTGTGCATTGTTGATTTTTTAGCGATATCATATTAAAATTAAAAGAACAGAGGTGGGAGAATTATGAAATACCGTGTTCGATTACTGAAAAACGTTGGTTTGCAACATGAATACTGATAATTATTTAATTCTTGTAAAGGGAGAGGACAAAACAGCAGAAATTAAATCGTGGAAAAAAACGGACAGACGTATTGTTATTACTTATCAAAACGGTCGACCCTACCAATATGGGTATAACAATGTGAAGTTTTTTAAAAACCCAACGATAATGACTGCTAAAGATTGTGCTGTCCTTAAAAGCGGTGTGCCTGTCAGCGGCATTGGGCGTGTTCTTGATTTTAATCAGTACGTTCGCATTGAATACAAAACCGGTTATAAAGAGACTTTTTCGTCCTCTATCATTCAAATCTTGCATTCCAGCTTAGCAAAGCCAAAATGCAATAATAACTTTAACTATTTGAAAGAGATTGCAAGAGCAGTTAGCTTGAAAACAGAGGACGGAAACAACATATTGGGCAACCAATATGGAAGAATTGATTTTGTTCGTGAGGATAGTGCGTTAAATTCCTACCTTTCCGGTAAACTGCCCGATTCTCATTCACTGCAAAGCACTGCTATTTATCCGTTCGGATTTAATATTAGCCAAAAGACTGCTGTAGAGCAAGCAATGAACCAGTCCTTTAGTGTGATTGAAGGACCTCCTGGAACCGGTAAAACACAAACGATACTGAACATTATCGCCAACGCAGTTATGAATGATGAAAGTGTAGCGGTGGTGTCCAGTAACAATTCTGCTACAGCGAATGTGCTGGAGAAACTGAAAAAGAATCATGTTGATTTTATTGCTGCTTATCTTGGGAGTGTGAAGAACAAAGATGCGTTTATCGAATCCCAAACAGGCATACTTCCTGATATGGCAGAATGGCATCTATCTAATGAACAGCATACACAAATCAAATGGAGGAGCGGAAACCTGAGAACAGAACTGGATTCCATGTTACAGGTTAAAAATGAGCTATCTGCAATAAAACAAAAGCTGGATTCCATTATTCTCGAATCAAAGCATTTTCATCAGTATTTATTAGAATCACATAAAAATATGGAGATTAAGTCCATTAATCGCCTGAAAGCCAAAGCTGCCTTATCCTTATGGGCGGAGTGTGAAAAGGACATTGAGAGGCAAAAGACTTCGCTTTTTAAGAAAATTATAAATCTTTTTCGGTATGGTATCATTGATTTTTCTCTTTATAAATTACCAATTGAAGAATGTATTATGCTTTGCCAAAAACAATACTACATAGCAGCAATTCGAGAAACTGAAAAACAAAAAGATATTTTAGAAACAAAACTCAAAGTATATTCGTTCGATGAGAAAATGAAAGAATATTCGTCTCTTTCCACGCAGCTTTTTAAACACAAGCTCTCACAAAAATACAATAGCTCTGCTCGTCGAATATTTAAGAGCGATGATTTGTGGAAGCGCTCGGATGAGTTTATTCTTGAGTACCCGGTTGTATTAAGTACTACCTACTCACTGCGAAGCAGTTTGTCCTACCAACATGTATATGATTATGTGATTGTAGATGAAGCCTCTCAAGTGAATATTGCTACCGGAGCTTTAGCCTTATCCTGCGCAAAAAAGGCGGTCATAGTAGGCGACTTGAAGCAACTCCCTAATGTAGTGGATAGATTTGATCGTGAATCCACGGAAAAGATATTTAACCGGTACTTATTGCCGGAGTCATATTGCTATGCATCACATAGCTTATTATCTTCGGTGACAGGGTTGTTTCCCAATGTATCACGTACGTTGCTTAGGGAACATTACCGATGCCATCCAAAAATTATCGAGTTCTGCAACAAAAAGTTTTACCATAACCAGCTCATTGTTCTAACTGAACCGAAATCTGACCGGAAACCATTAATGGTATATCAAACAGTAAAAGGAAACCATGCGAGAGGACATTTGAATCAACGAGAGATTGATGTGATTACAAACGAAGTCATTCAGGAGCAAAAAATTATAACTGAGGATGAATCGTTAGGTATTGTGACGCCCTATGACGCGCAGCGAAATGCTCTGCAAGATTTGTTTAAGGCAACAAAAGTAAAAGCCGACTCAGTGGATAAATTTCAGGGGCAAGAACGCCCGATCATCATTATTTCGACTGTTGATAATCAGTTGTCTGCTTTTGCAGATGACCCCAACCGGCTAAATGTCGCGATATCCCGAGCGCAACATCAGCTGATACTTGTTACCAATGGTAACAAATCACCTCAGCCAACAAATACGCAAGATCTAATAAACTATATCCGATATAACAACCTTGAAGTTATACAGAGTAAAACCTACTCTGTTTTTGATAATTTATTTTCTGTTTATACAGAAAAACGAAAGACTATTTTGAAAAAGAGCAAGCGTGTATCTAAATTTGACAGCGAAAATCTTATGTATAAGATGATAGTGGATGTTTTATCTTCTGATGAGCTCGGTAAGTACGGAGTTGCTTGTCACGTTCCACTGAAAATGTTGATTCGAGATGTAAGTTTACTCGATGATGAGGAAATAAAGTACGCAATGAATGTCTTGACACATGTTGACTTTCTGATTTTTGATACACTGGGGAAAAGCCCTGTTTTAGCAGTCGAGGTGGATGGCGTGTCATTTCATCAAGAGGGCTCACGGCAATCGGAACGTGACATGATGAAGAATGAGATATTTGGTAAGTACGAAATACCATATATACGTTTTCGGACAGATGGCAGCAACGAGAGAGAACGGCTGATAACAGCGTTAAGAACAGCCAATCAATGAGGAAAAACGGTGTTTTATGCCAAAAGATACAAACATTAAGCTGTTATCTGCTTCCTGCAAAACAGCGACTGCTGAGCTCAAATCCATGCAAAGCGCGTCGTCTGTTTTCAGACTTTGCATGGATTTTGCCAAGTGTAATACCGAAATTGTTCGCCATTTTTTTCACCGCCTTTCGTAAATGTTTAATCTGTTTGATGTCGCCTATGCATGCATAAAATTCTCTGCAACAGTTATGCTGCTCATAAATCATTGTCCTCTTTAAAATAAAAACAACTCCACTCCCGAAAAACAATTACTTGTCATCGAGAATGGAGTTTATCTATGCCACAGCGTTAAAAGGCAAGTGAATGCCCTTTGACAAAAATATAGCTCAGAAATGATTAACCGGAACATCTGGTAAGCCAACACAAGTTGACCTGTAACCCAAATTTCGATAACAAATTAAAAGCCTATTGAAACAAGCCTTCATAAATGCGACCTAAAAATTTGCGGTTACTATAAAATCATCGTTACGCCACCATTCTTAGTTATTTTTTACATCATACCTTTAAAAGCTGAACTTTTCAATGAAATAGAGAAAAATAATTCTGTAGAGTTAGCAAGTAGCTTGTAGCAATTAAATCTTTTAGGTAAAAATCTGCATTTTGAGTAAAAATGTTGTATATTATTTGTGACGATATAAGGTGGGTTCAATAAATTTAGAAAGTAAATCCATGTAGCTCAAAGATGAAAGCTACATACAGATTTAAGAATTTCTTTGTATAAAGCGCTTGCTTGTTGGTTATAAATAGTATATGCTATTTATAACGAAATGAGGCGAGCTTATGAAACGTCCAGATAATTTGGAACAAGTAAAAAATCGAATACAGAACACAGAAGATGGTTCGGTATTTATCCCTTCCGACTTTTTTGATATAGCGGAAGCTGTTAAAATAAACGTGTGCCTCGATCGGCTTGAAGAAACAGGCGAACTGCAGCGTGTGATGCGTGGCATTTATGTTAAACCTCGATATAGTACGTTGTTGAACAAGAACATTCCGCCTCGCTCCGATGATATCGCAAAGGCGATAGCCCGAAATTACGGTTGGACTATTATCCCGTGCGGTGACACGGCGTTGAACATGCTGGGTCTGTCCACGCAGATACCTGCTACCTGGATTTATATCAGCGACGGACCGTATAAGATCTATGAAGTTGACGGAATAACGTTGAAATTCAAACATACAGACAATAAAAATGAGATTACTAATATATCATATAAAACTGCGCTTGTCGTTCAGGCATTGAAAGCGTTGGGCAAGAGCAATGTGACGGATAAGGAAATCCGTAGCATTGCAAAATTGCTAACTGAGAATGAAAAAGCTCAGATGCTTGCGGAGGCAAAGCGAGTCACAGCTTGGGTTTATGACCTAATACGAAAAATATGCAAGGAGGATGTTTAGCGCTTACGGAATGAAAAGTAGTGACATACCTGAAGAATCACCCGCAAGTTAAAAGGGTTAATCACCCATCCCTGGCATGGCTCCGCACTCTCGACACACCACAGTGATAAGAGAGGACATAGAAAAGGTTTCTCAGCTTGAAATTCTTGCATCCTCCGACACGGCAGGTGTCTACATCGTTGAGGCACGCAGTGGACGGCAGGTTTTTGTGATGGGACCATAACTGAAGCACCAATTTGCATGATAAGAGATCGTAGGGTTTGAAGGCATTACTCAGAAAATTTTGTCGCAAAATAGTGCTGGACATTCATTTCAGGGTTTGATATGATAGTATTGGAAAGGTGGGTGACGCATCTTGGATGATACTATCAGGGTATTCTCAGGCAGGGCAATCAGCCCTGAAGATATTGAAACAATCAAATGGGTGTGCAAAAGATTTCCTCAGCTATCCAGAACTGAACTTGCAGCAACCCTGTGTGAGATATTGGAGTGGACAACACCAGCTGGGCGAAGTAAGACACCGCAATGTATTGAAATGCTGGTACAGTTAGAGTCGGAAGGAGTAATACAATTACCAAAGCTACAGGTACAAAACCGACACAATAAGAAAAAGAGCTCAGAATTGAAAATAAGTAAACCCAATGAAGATATAGCCGGTAATGTGAAAGAGTATGGAACAATTACACTTGATATAGCCAGAGTCGGCGAAGACCTTAATCGCTGGCGGGCGTATGTCAACCAATACCATATGCTGGGTGACAAAAGGGTATTTGGCTCACGGTTACATTACTTTATACGAAGTGGAGAACGGGAACTGGGTTGCTTACAATTTTCAGCATCAGCGTGGGCACTGGCAGAACGGGATCGTTGGATTGGATGGAATGTGGAAGACCGAAAAAAACGATTGCATCTAATTGTCAACAATAGTCGGTATCTAATTTTTCCGTGGGTCAAGATAAAAAATCTGGCGAGCAAAGCTCTGTCTTTGGCAATACGGCAGATTCAGTCAGATTGGCTCCATGAATACTGCTATGCACCTGTTTTACTTGAAACATTTGTAGATCTGAAACACTTCAAGGGAACATGCTATAAAGCAGCCAATTGGATCAACCTCGGTGAAACGAAAGGTCGAGGCCGGATGGATAGGCAGAAAGAATATGCCCTGTCCCGGAAAGCCATCTTCATGTATCCACTGCAAAAAGATTTCAAAGAGTGTCTGCGCGGTGAGAAACCCTACAAGGCGGTGAATCCGGATGAGCAGTAAGGAACGACAGAAAAAAAGGCAGGCAGACCGGGAAGCCAAGATGCAGAAGCAGCTGAAAAGCGGTAAGATTACTAGGGTGTATTACCAAGAAAAGAGGAAAAAAGCGTCCTTACCCAACAGATTAAACATAGAAGACAGTCTTGAACAGGAGTTAGCAAAGAAACAGAATCTGGCTGAGGATGCCACCAAAGTCTATCGTAAGCTGCTTCCGGGGCTGCTTGTTAAGTTGAGCCGTATCCGTGATCCCCGGCGGATAAAGAGTGTTAAGCACAAGCATACGGTGTTGCTGCTCTATGGAATCCTGATGTTTGTGCAACAAATTGGATCACGACGGGAAGCCAACCGTTCTCTGGATAGAATTCAGTTTGAGAACATGAAAGCCATGTTTCCGGAACTGGAGACCATGCCTCATGCAGATACCCTGGCAAGATTTTTGGAAGTTATTGAAGTTAGTGAAATACAAGAATGTATGATTGAATTGGTGCATGATTTAATCCGTCGGAAGAAGTTCCGGAGATATCTAGTGAAAAAGAACTATATGATCGCTATCGACGGGACGCAAAAACTTTGCCGTGACTACCAACTGGAGAAGGAATATCTGGAACGTCATGTGGGAACAGAGAAGAAGGCTCAATATTATATATATGTCCTAGAATCGGTATTGGTTTTGGACAATGGGGTTACACTGCCACTGATGAGTGAGTTTTTGAAAAATGAATACGATTGGGATGGAAACAGCAAACAGGATTGTGAGCGAAAAGCCTTTATTCGCTTGGCCAATCGTTTGAAGAAGGCGTTTCCAAAATTAAGAATTACGCTACTAATGGATGGCCTGTATGCCTGTGGTTCCGTACTCAAAACGTGTCGTGACTATGGCTGGGGATACATGATAACACTGAAGGAGGGTTCACTTCCTGATGTATGGCATGAAGCAATCGGACTAATGGGTTTATCACCGGAAGACAGTCAGCATACGAAATGGGGAGACCGTGAACAGTGGTATGCTTGGGCTAATGGCATCGAATATGAGTTTGAGGATAAGAAAAAAAGGCGGTATAGAGTAAAGCTTCATGTAGCCTATTGTCTGGAAAACTGGACAGAAAACCACAACCGCAGTACGGGAACTGTTGAGAACAAAGAAACTCGGTATTGCTGGCTTTCCTCTGAAGCACTAACAGGGAAAAACATTTTTGAGCGATGTACCCGAATGGGTCGGTATCGCTGGAGAATTGAAAACAATATTTTGACAGAAAAGCATCAAGGCTATGATTATGAGCACACATACTCCTACACTTGGAATGCTATGGAAGGGTACCATTATCTGATGAAGATTGGTCGTTTCCTGAATGTCATTGCGGTCAATAGTGAACTATTGATAGAAAGAGTGAGAGACCTCGGAATTCAAGGGTTTATTGCCCGGTTGAGAAATGTATTGTCAAGCGCACTTCTCGATTTGGAGGCTATCAGACAGGCAGCTGAATGTAATTACCAATTGAGAATTGCTTGACCAGACGTATGTATGATAATAAATGTTTGAAGAAGCCGAAGGGCTTGATTAGCATGGGCATAATTGCGGTAAGTCTATGTTAGTTGACTCAAAAAGGCATTTGAAGAATGATCTGTGACAGTCAGTACCTTTTTATGAAGCGGAAATAGTTCTCTTCATTGTCGAAGTAAATTGATTTTATGAAATTTTCTTATTCATGCTTCAGCGATGTGATGGGACACAGTGAATTGACACAAAAAAATATTTGGGATATACTGGTGTAGTTATGATAAACTTTCATGTGAGGATTAACTATGCAAAACCAAATGAGTGGCTCCAAGTCAACGGGAGCGCGGAAAAACCTTGCTATTGATTTGCTTGATAAGCAAGTAAGAAAACAATATTTACATACGGAAAAGCATGGGCTGTTTGATATGTTAAAAGCCATGTACCGTCCGGTTCTAAAAAACAGGAAGATAGTTGCAGCTTCTGTTGTATATGCCATCGCAAATGGGGCTCTTCCACTTCTTTCAGTCTTTATTGTTAGTGTTCTTGTCCGTTTATTAGCTCAACCGGAAGCCACACCTCAAAAATTAATAATAGCAGCAGGAATCTATGCTGTTGCATTTTTTGTATGTACTATTCTTTCAACCCAGCTAAAAAACCGAAACTATTCCTATTTTATGAAATTGCGAATTGGATTTATGAACGACGCAATGGAGCAGTTCATGATTATGGATTACGGTTTGTTTGAGAATACTTCATTTTTAGATGATGCAAGTAACTGGCAGCGCAGTCTGCAAAGCAGTGAAGCAGGACTTGAAGGGACTTATCACAAAATTTTTGAATTGGGAGGCACTCTTGTTTCGGTTGTTCTCCTTGGTGCATTATTACTAACAGTTAACCCATTGATTGCAATTGTGGGTATATTGTTCGTAATTATATTTTATTTAGTGCAGAAAAATATTACACTATATAAGCACAAACGCAGAGAGGAATTACAAAAAATAAGAAGAAGAACTTCGAATTATACTGAGAAAGCATCAGATTTCAGATATGGTAAAGACATGCGTTTGTTCCGCATGGAGAGTCGCTTTCAGCAAGCATTTGATCCATTGTTAAAAGCCTATGAAAAACTTTATAAAATCTTTACATTACGGGAGCTTCAGTTATCATTCCTGGAATCAGCCACATTGGTTCTCGTTAATGTTATAAGTCTTTTAGCTCTTATTTCAAAAGCCCATGCAGGTACACTTACCACAGCAGAATTTGTCATGTTACTCACAGCTGTAACTGTATTTACCCAATCAATTCAAGTGCTTGCACAGGGGTTTGCATATGTCAAAAGTGAGACTCTATATTACGGTGACACCATAGACTTTTTAAAAGCTGACCTTGTTTCTACCGGGGGAGAAAATAAAGTTTTTGGTCCTATTACAATTGAATTAAAGGATGTTTCTTTTAGTTATCCCGGTTCAGATGTATTGGTATTAGAGCATTTGAACCTAAAAATACAAGCCGGGGAGAGGTGTGCTTTAGTTGGCGTGAACGGCGCCGGTAAAACAACGTTGGTAAAGCTAATTACAGGACTATATCAACCAACATCAGGACAAATCTTTATTAATGATGTAGATGCAGCTACCATCCCGCAAGAGGATTTATTTTCTCTATTTGGCGTTGTGTTTCAGGAGGTTCAACCATTAGCGCTTACAATAGCCGAAAATGTTGCAGCGATGGATATAGGAATTGATCGGAAACGTGTAATTGAGAGCTTGGAAAAAGCAGGACTGTGGGAAAAGGTGTCCAGCCTTCCAAAAGGTATTGATTCTCCTATGCTTAAAGTTATTCATGATGATGGTATTATACTTTCAGGCGGAGAAAACCAAAAGCTTTCTATCGCACGGGCACTTTACCGGCAAGGAACCCGCATGATGATTATGGATGAACCCACAGCTGCACTTGATGCCCTTGCTGAACAGAAAATCTATCAGGATTTTGACGCTATTTTATCTGAAAAAACCGCGTTGTTTATTTCTCATCGTCTTGCATCGACTCGATTCTGTGATCGCATTATTCTACTCGATGGAGGCTGTATTGCTCAGCAGGGTACCCATGATGAGCTTTTAAAAGAGGAAGGACTCTACAAAACCATGTTCCTTACTCAAGGGAAGTATTACCAGACGAAGGGTGAGATAACTCGTGATGACTAAACATTTTAGTCTGTGTAATCGCTAAAAAATACCTTAGTTACAGGGCTTCCAACCCTGTGACCACGAGTTTTTAATGGAGGTGGCAGAATGAGTGAAAAGAATAATATATCTGGTAATCAAGACATATCCATCGGAAAGACATTGAAGATGCTCCTTGGGTTTATATGGAGGCTCGACAAAACATATTATATAGTGCTAACCCTTTTATCGTTAGCTAATGCCGCTAATACGGTTTTAAATATATATTCCAAAGATTCTGATTGACGGTTTCAAAAATGATTGGGGTTTGGAGACTTTTATCCGCGTCATAGTAATTCTGGTAATAGTAAAATATGTCTTACTACAGGTGGCAGCCTTTGCGAAAAGACAGGATTCCATACGTCAGTCCATGCTTCAGGCAAAATTTCCTATGGAGTTCGCAAAGAAAATAATGGCCATTGATTATTCAAATTTGGAGGATGCCAAGGCTCTTGATTTAAAAGAACGAGCCTTGTATCCACTGACAAGTTATGGTGCGTTGCTGCAGCTTTTGTCCAGTGTGGTTGAATTCCTCACATCAATGTTTACCATGGTTAGTGTCGCAGCGATTCTTATTTCTTTCAGTCCGCTGTTTACATTTGTTATAGTTGTCCTTACAATGGTAGCTCTCGTTCTTTACGCTCGTTTTATGAATGTTATGAAAGAGGTTACCGAAAAAATGATTCCTATAAATCGTCGATACAGTTATTATGCCAGAGAGACAACAAGTCCGCCTTTTCAAAAGGAATATAGAATTTATGGTATGCATCGGTTGATGATGAAGAAGGTTAATGAATATACGGAAGAGATGTACACATGGTTGAATAATATATATATCACCATGGGAAATACAGAATCGGCAGAGGCTTTGATAACAGGAATAATTCGTTTTTTTACGTACAGTTATGTAGCTGTACGTGTTCTTTCCGATAGATTTGGAGCTCGCATTACACTAGGTGATTTTTCCGTAATCGTTGGTGCTACTGAAACCTTTGCAAAGTCGTTTCGTGATGTTGTATTGGGTCTTGTAACTATAGGACAGGCGATTAGCTATCTGAAGCCATTCTGCCAATTCATGTCCATTCCGGATACAGGTATAAAAAGCGGAGCAAAGGTATCCGAACCGCTACAGTCACTTGCTTTCGAAAATGTTGCTTTTTCCTACCCGAATTCAGATAGTATTATTCTGGATAACATTTCTTTTCAAATTAACCAAGGAGAAAAAATCTCTATTGTAGGTTTGAATAATGCTGGAAAATCCACAATTGTAAAGCTTATATGCAGGTTATTTGAACCGGATAGCGGTCGAATTCTTTGGAACGGAGTGGATATTAAGGAATACAATTACATAACTTATATAGATGAGATATCCTGTGTGTTTCAGGACTTTCAGATATTTCCCTTTACCATTCAAGAGAATATTGACACAGAGCATACAGGGGAAAAGGCAGGGGAGACTGATTCTAATAGTATCTGGAGTGTTCTTGAGGAAGTCGGTATAAAAGCAGCTGTAGAAGCTATGCCTGATAAACTGGATACATGTATGGATAAATCGCTCTATGACAATGCCACAGAGCTGTCGGGAGGAGAAAAGCAAAAACTGGCTATTGCACGGTCAATTTATAAGAGAGCGGATCTGGTCATTCTGGATGAGCCGACAGCAGCTCTTGACCCTCTTGCCGAAAGTGAAGTGTATGAAAATTTCAATGAGCTTACTCGAAATAAAACAACAATCTTCATTTCACACCGTATGAGCTCCTCCACTTTTTGTGACAGGATTCTTCTGTTGCAGGATGGAAAAATCGCTGCCTATGACAGCCACGAAAACCTCATGAAAGGAAATAATTTATACCGCCAACTCTTCGAAGCTCAAGCCAATTCATATAAAGAAACACAGTGAGACAGTTCGGTTGTGTTTCAAGCTCTGTACCTCTCATGATGATATATACAAACCAATTCTTGTAAAGACCAAATTCGTATGGACTTAGATTCTTCAGGCATTTACTGCCATCTTAAGGCTATCTATCATAGCTTTGACATTTTATTCTTATCCATTAGAAACACCGTAGCTATTTCCTTACTGTAAATAGTGAAAACATAGATAATATAAATTAAGATTTGATGTTTTTCATTCTCATTAGAGCATGTTACAATTTAACATGCTGGAAGAAAACTTATAATAAAAGTAATTCACTAATTTACGAAGCGGAGGGAATATAATTTGGAGAGTATAACGCAAACTACTGCAGCAAACGTATCATATGCAATTATGAATTGCCATTATGTCAGGTATCCATTTGAATACTTCCTTGATTCGGTGAAAAATTTTGGATTTTTAAATATTGAGCTTTTTGGTGCCCTTCCCCATTTTTATATCGATGATATTGACGATGCTTTAATTGATCGTGTATTAACCGGATGCCGTCAGCGGGGAATAAACATTATTTCTTATACGCCGGCGCAGGGTGCCTATCCGGTAAGCATTTCGATTGGTGAAGATAATTCAAGGCAACGTAGTATTTTAATGGCTAAAAAATGTATTGATACTGCTGAGAAATTAGGTGTGCCGAAGATGCTGATTTCTCCCGGCTTTGGTTACTGGAATCAACCACATGAGGTACGTTGGCATCTGTGTCGTGAAGCTCTTCTTGAATTATCAAAATATGCACAAATACATAATGTAATATTAATGATTGAACCTTTAACCCCTTTTTCTTCCAATGTAATTAATACAAGCGATCAAGCAGCTAAAATGATTGAAGAGGTTGATTCACCATGCTTAAGAGGTATGCTTGATATTGGTGTAATGAATTATATGGGAGAAAGTATCTCTTCGTATTTTTCTAATCTCGGAAATAGCTTGGAGCATATACATTTTACTGATGGTCCCGGTATGCATGTTGCTCTTGGTGACGGGTCATTTCCAATGCTCGAGTATTATAAACAAATTAATCAAATCGGTTACAAAGGATACCTGTCTTTTGAAATAAACGATAAACGTTATATTGAGAATCCTGATGCAGCAACAAGTAAAAATGCATTGTGGGTCAAGAAAAACATTGATAAATAAAGCTTAAATGGGATATAAGGAAACATATATAATTGATGGATAGTAAAGTAATGTAACTGTTTACTATTTGATGCTAAGAAAGGTGACTTGATATGAGTTATATGTTCGGTGTAGATGTAGGTGGCACATTTACCGATTTATCGGTATTTGACACCAAAATGAAAATGATATTTAACTATAAATTAAGTTCAACGCCAGGAGATCCTTCTAATGCAATAGTTGAAGGAATCATCGAAGTAATGAACTTGCTTAATTTAACTCCGGAGGAAATATCTTATTTGGCTCATGGAACAACTGTTGCAACTAATGCATTAATCGAAAAGAAAGGTTCTCGTGTAGGTTTAATTACTACCGAGGGATTTAAGGATTTACTTGAAATTGGCTGGCAAAAAAGACCTAACCTTTATGATTTACTTCGTCCCAAAGCAGAAAGTATTTTACCTCACGGTCATAAATACGAAGTAACGGAAAGAATTCTTTACGATGGTAGTATTAAAAAACCTCTTGATGAAGATTCTGTTCTTAATGTAATAGAGTGTTTAAAAAAACAACATACTGAGTCTGTTGCAATCTGTACATTATTTTCATTTATAAATCCTGTACATGAAAAGCGCATTAAGGAACTCGTTCAAAAACATTATCCGGAAGCATATGTAACTGCATCCCATGAGTTGGTTAATGAATTTCGTGAATACTCCCGCATGAGCACAACTGTGCTTAATGCATACCTAGGTGCAGTCATGAAAAAGTATGTTCAAAATTTTGAACAGTCAATTAAAAATATCGGAATTAAAGCAAAACCCTATGTAACTCAGTCTAATGGTAGCATTATTTCAATTTCGGAAACAATAGATTGTCCTATTAAGACTGCCGTTTCAGGTCCTTCAGCTGGAGTTGTCGGTGCGGCTTATTTAGGAAAATTATGTGGTGTTAAAAATATTATTACCTTTGATATGGGTGGTACAAGTGCAGATATTAGCCTTATAAGTGACGGAAAACCGAAGCTTTCTGCTGAACGGCTAATTGAGGGACATCCGGCTCGTATCCCTATGATTGATATCATTACTATTGGTGCAGGCGGCGGTAGCATTGCTCATATTGATGAGGGAGGAGCACTAAAGGTTGGACCTGAAAGTGCTGGAGCTCGCCCCGGACCTGCATGTTATAACTATGGAGGACTTTTACCTACAGTTACTGACGCCAATATTTATCTGGGAAAATTAAATCAAGAAAAAATCTTGGGTGGACGTATGAATGTATGCCTTGATCTTGCGAAAGAATCTATTAAGCAGGAGATTTGCGATAAATCCACACTTAATATGAAAGAAGCAGCTACAGGAATAATATCGGTGGTAAATTCAAATATGATGCGAGCTATACGTGTGGTTTCAGTCGAGCGTGGTTACGATGTACGTGAATTTGTACTAATGGCTTTTGGGGGAGCCGGTCCTCTTCATGCATGTGAAGTTGCACAAGAAATCGGGATTAGTAAAGTTATCATACCTCCGGCACCTGGTACTCTATGTTCTCTTGGTTTACTAATGGCAGATACAAAATTCGATCTGAGCCGTTCAAATATAATGCTTGCAAAACCTGAAAACTTAACTGCTATTAACGATATATTCAATCAAATGATTAATGATGGAAACGCTCTTCTTGATAAGGAGTGTATTGCCGGGGATAAAAGAAGCTTCACACTTTCGGTTGATGCTCGTTATGAGCGACAAAACTATGAAATCAATATACCATTATCAGATTACAGAATAACAGAGGCATTGCTTCAAAATATACTTGACGATTTTCATTTGGCACACGAGAAAAATTATGGTTATCTTAACAGAGATTTTAATGTACAGTTTGTAAATTATCGTATTTCAGCTATAGGAGAGATAGAGAAGCCTAATATGGAAGCCGAAGCTATAAATATTGACTTTGTGCTTCCAGAACCGATTGAATATCGCAATGTTCTTTTTAACGGTGAAAAAGATTTCAAAAAAACCCCCGTTTATAACCGGGACACTTTAGTACCTGGATGCAAGGCACAAGGACCAATGGTTATTGAACAAATGGATACAACTACGATTATTCCTCCTCACTGGAAAATAATTATTGATCCGTATCACAACATACATACTTCATATGATTTGGGAGAAATTACAAAACAAGTAGATTATAAAACAGATTCTGTTACTGTTGAAATTGTCGGTAATCTAATGTTGTCAATTGCAGAAGAAACATGTCTTTCAATTATAAAAAGCGCATACTCAACTAATATAAAGGAGCGCCGAGACGTATCTTCCGCTGTATTAGACCCCGATGGTGAATTAATAGCACAAGCAGATTATCTGCCAATGCATCTAAATGCTTTTTTGACTTTTGTACCTTACATTTATAGCAAATATCCTAGGGAGAGTATCCTTCCGGGTGACATGTTTATCGGAAACGATCCATATAATGGCGGCGGTAACCATTTGCCTGATATAGTTGTAGCGGAGCCAGTGTTTGGAAATAACAATATTATTGGATGGATAATAAATATGGCTCACCATTCTGATATTGGAGGCATGGTACCGGGAAGTACATCCAGTTATGCTTCGAGCATATTTCAAGAAGGAATCCGCATTCCTGTCATACGTATACTGCGTGAGGGTAAGCTTGAAGATGGAGTCATGCAGCTTCTTTTAGGTAATACACGCACACGGACAGAACGTCTTGGTGATCTTACAGCTCAGATTTCTTCGAACCATGTTGGTGCACGAAGAATGAGAGAAGCGTATTCTAAATATGGAGATAATCTGATTACTTCTATGGATGAATTAAAGAATTATGCTGAAAGACGCTTGCGTACAGCGATTTCAGAAATACCGGACGGTATGTATTCATACACCGACTATGTTGATGATGGTGGTGAAAATCATCCTGAACCGCTTGAAATTGCAGTAAATATTAAAATTCAAGGTGATTCTATTGACTTTGATTTTTCACGTACCTGCAAGCAGATTAAGTCTCCGCTTAATATTTCATATAACACTTTACTGGCTGCTTGTTTTTACTCGCTTAAGGTACTATTTGGTTCGGACATTCCTGCAAACTACGGTATATTCAGGGTGTTTAGCGTAAAATGTCCAAAAGGTTCCTTGGTTAATCCAATTGAACCTGCACCGCTTGGACTTACTGTAAACTCAGCGCAGCGACTTCCAGATGTAATTTTTGGTGCTTTGGCGGATGTAGCGAAAGAGCGTGTACTGGCTGGTTGTAACAGTACGTGTCAGACTACAGTGTTTTCGTGCGATGACCCTGTCGCCCCCGGAAATTCTATTATATGTCATGAGGCTATTGCTGGCGGTTCGGGAGCAAGTATGCATGCAGATGGATTGAGTGCAGTGCAGGTACATATGACAAATACTTCGAACATGCCTATAGAAGCGCTTGAAACTGAATTCCCAATTGTTTCAATTAAGAAATACGGGCTTCGCTGCGATTCAGGAGGTGCTGGAGAATTCCGTGGAGGTTTGGGTATTCACCGTGAATTTGAAATAATGCGTGAGGGTATATCATGCAAAGCAACCGGAGATCGGCAGAAATATGCTCCTTATGGGCTTGCTGGTGGTATGGATGGTGAAACAGGAGCGTTTTATCATAGAAGTAACGGTATTGATACTGAAATGCCTTCAAAGAGTACCGGCAATATAATGAAAAAAGGGGATATTCTGATTGCTATGACCCCTGGTGCAGGTGGTTATGGAAACCCCTTAGAACGACCTGCAATGAAAGTTTTTAACGATGTTTTGGATGATTATGTTTCAATAGAAAAAGCATTTGAATATTATGGGGTTGTCATTATTAGAAATTTTGACGGAACACTGGACTTAGACATAAAAGCAACGGAAAAATGTAGGAAAAGCAGAATTTTAAAGCAGATTGAGTAACCGGAATACCAAACGGGTAAAATTTGAACCACCGTAGATTTCTACTCTTTAGAGAGGGTGATGATGCCTTTGTGCTGTAAACTATTAAGGTATTCATTGAGATAGTCATAAAACATGTCATATATTTGTTGCTTGCTTGGTCTGGATAGCCTATGAACCAGAATATAGCATATGCGATCAGGAGGAGGGGATATAAGCTTGTTTATTGTTAGTGGTATTTGATCAGCATAGGACATAGCAACAGACATAGCCATTATTACCCAAGCATCTTGCTTTTGTAAGGCAGGTATAACCAGATTTGCATCGTTTGTAGCAAACTTAGGGATAGAAGCGTGATTCCATGTGCAGTTGCGCCAATGAACATAGTTTGGATGAAAATTAAGAAATATTTCTTTATCTGGGTTTAAATCCAAAGGGTTTACATCCTCGCCCAAAACAGGTTGACCCAGTTTGCCGCCTCCATAGCGGACAAGCACCATGTTTTCGCTAAAAATGGCATTGCTAGAAATACTATTATGAAATGAGGGCATTACAGCAAAACCGATATCAAGCTCATAGTTATCAATCGCAGAATACAGAGCGCTAGATGCAACTGATTTTATGCTGATATTTACTTTCGGAGCCATACACTCCTGCAATTTCATATAAACAGGCATAAAAAGATGTTGATTAAGACTTGCGACGGCACCTACTGAAAAGCTGAGTTGGCTACCTTGATCACTTATTCTTTTTGTTTCATTCCATAATACAATCCACTGCTCAGCAATACCGATGAAATCATACCCCTGAGGTGTTATTTCCATGATCCTCTTTCCCTTGCTGCGATAAAAAAGAGTAATACCAAGTTCTTTTTCAAGGGAAATAAGACGGTGACTTAGAGTAGACTGTGACATATACATATTGGTGGCTGATTTAGAAATATTTTTAGTACGTGCAATTGAAAGAAATATTTCAATATCTTCAAGATTCATTTAATGCCTCGTTTCTAGGTTGTAAGAAAAACCGCGTAAAAACCGTGTATTATTAAATTATACATTATATATACGGTAAAGTAAACAGTCGGGAGCTGAAGAAGATGGAGAGAAAAATGAGTGGCGCATTAAGTGGTACATATGATTTAGATTTAGAACAATTTTGGAAAGATGATGAGTTAGCTCATCTTAATAACTGTTTTTATGAGAAAGCTCCTCAAGTAGCCTTTGGAATAAATGTGCTTCCTGAGTGCGTGTTCTCAGAATTAGGCTTACCCGGAGAACCATGGGGAGATAATCCTCCTGAATTGATGAGAGAATACTGCTGTCGCTATAATGATAAAGCAGAAAAAATTATAGGCAAACGGATCTTGAGTGAAGAATACCCCAAGTCATATCAGAAATTTCCTAATGTACGACTACATGGTGAGGTCTTTGGAGGTCGGTACACTTATATGAATGGGGTTTATTGGCTGGAAAGTGATATTAAAACCCCAAAGAAACTTGAAATGGTTCTTGATCGCGTTGAGCGCATGGATTTACGCAGCTTTATTCTTCCAGATAATTGGTATTCAGAAAAAAAACGTATATACGAACTAACAGGTGAAACACCCGATCCTTATTGGTTTGGACGACGAGTACGCGGTCCGGTTACTCTTGCAATGTCTATTTATGGAATAGAAAACCTTATTTACTTAATGTATGATGAACCGGAGCTTGCTCATCGATTTTTTAAATCAATTTCAGATGTTCTCATGGGCTATGTAAAAATTATGGAGCAAGAAGCAGGAGATAAAAAGATTACCTCAAAGCACTGGGGTTACCGTTTTAATGATGATAACTGCTGTATGCTTACTGCTGATTTATATGAAGAATATGCTTATCCGGTATTAAAACGAATATTTGATTATACTTGTCCTGACCCAGAATTAGACTGTCGTTATCAACACTCTGACTCTGCCATGGGACATCTTTTGCCAATTTTAGGGCGTTTAAATTTTACCGCAGTTAATTTTGGTCCCACTGTACTCGTAGACCAGATAAGAGAATACATGCCCAAAACTCGTATTGATGGTTGTATTAGTCCAATGACCTTGCTTTCCAATGATGAAGAAAGGATTATAGCTGAAGTAAAAAGAGATTGTGATATGATAAAAGCATTGGGTACACGAGGTTTAAATATTGATGCAGCTGGCTCCGTAAATTTTGGAACAAAATTAACCAGCATAAGGGCTGCTATGTATGCTGTTCAAAAATACGGAAGATACTAGTTTTTCATTTTCTACTAGCAAAAATTAAAGAAAAAACGGTATATTGACAATGCATAGAAAAAACTAAGCCAATAAAAAAATTAATAAAAATTAAGGAGGGTTTAAACATGGCGATTGCATACGTGAAAAAAGAGGATCTAGTGTTTAACTTTGAAAATGGCTTTGCACAGACTGAAATGCTGGCAGGAACATATCAAGGAGGTGTTCGCGCCTATCGTTGTAAACTCCTGTCAGGTTGTACGGTTACGCCGCAAATTTATCCCAAAACATTGCAAGTTCTCTGTCTCACCGATGGTAAAGGTGCAATAATAACACCCGAAAGAGCATATGCCATAAATGAGGTTTCTTTCTATGTTGCAGATCCAGCTTCTACGTTTACAATTCACGCAGCAACTGATATGGTGTATACAATGTTCGTCGTAGAACAGACCATCCATGATATTGAAAGATATAATGCTTTTCACCTTGCGGTGCCTTTCTTCAAGCCATTATCAGAATGCACGGAATACTGTCAAGATTGTAAGACTGCCAATACTAAAAGCTGGTCGATTATTCCTACTAAAAGACTTTGCCGTATTTTAATGGGCGTATCTGAAGGCTTTGGTGAAAAAGAGGGCACTGTTGAAGGTTGCGTAGAAAAAGGGCACCCAGCAGTAGCACAATGGAATGTTCCTTACGGCGATACAGACTTAATTCTAACCGTTGATAATGAGAGCATTGAGCAGAAAGCTGGTGATTTCAGTTATGTCCCTGCAGGACTTGATCATTCACTTGTAACTAAACCCGGGAAAAATCTCCATTATATATGGTTTGAGCATTATGTACAAGAAGTAGATTATTTAGTATCCAATCCACGTTGATTGAGTGGTGCAATAAACCTGCGAAATAGTGTAAAACTTGATATTGTAAATTAAAATACGTCATTATTTTATTTCAGGATTCTATGTTAGAATCAATAATAGTGTAGTGTAGTGTACGTTAATAAATAAAATATAAAATCAAAGCACAAAGTTTTGTAAGGAAAGAGGGGGTTATTATGAAAAAAACTATCAAATCAACAAGAAATTCTGTTGTTGTGTTATTACTGGTATTTCTTATGGTGTTTGCAGGATGCACTGATCCTCAATCTCCTGCTAATATTGATAAAACTGAGAACACAACTAAAACTGCTACAGAAAGAAAAGTCAAAGATACATTAACAATTGCTATTGATGCTGAACCACCTACATTGCTTCCACAGCAAACTATTAAGTACAATACAACCATAATTTGTCACGATATTTTCAGCCATCTGGTAGTACAGGATGCAGACGGAAATATTCATCCTGATCTTGCTGAAAGCTGGGAGCGTCCAAACGATTTAACATGGCGTTTTCATTTGAAAGACAATGTGTATTTTCATAATGGTGAAAAGTTCACTGCAGAGGATGTGCGTTATACATTTGAGCTTGCTTCAAAAGAACCTGCCTGTTTAAGCCATTATGCTCCGCTTGATATTGAAAACACAAAAGTAGTAGATGAGCTAACTATTGATGTTGCGCTTAAATATCCATTTGCAAGTTTTCTGGAATTGCTTGCAACACAACGTGGTACTATTATTTGCAAAAGTGCAATTGAATCAATGGGTCGGGATGCATATGCACGTGCACCTATTGGTACCGGACCATATAAATTTGTCAGTTGGGTATCCGGTTCTGAGCTTAAATTGGAAAGATTCGATGACTATTTTGGAGAAAAAGCAAAAACAAAGAATTTAGTCTACAAGATTATTTCAGAAAGTGCAGGACGTGTAATTGAAGTTGAAACAGGAGCAGCAGATATTGCTTATTCGATATTACCATCCGATGTTGACACTGTCCTTGATGCTGACGACTTAAAACTTATATCTACACCTGGATACAGTTATTATACAATAACTTTCAATATGCAGGATGAGGTTGTCGGAGGGGACAAAAACCTAAAGCTTAGAGAAGCACTTGCCTATGCAATTGACAAAGAAACATTGACAGAAGCACTTTATGGTGACACAGCTTCTCCGATGTATGGTGTTCTGCCTATTAAGAATGTTTATTCCAAAGAATACTCAGATAAAAGGTATGATGTTGAAAAGGCTAAGCAACTGCTTGCTGAGGCTGGTTATCCAAATGGTCTTACGGTCGAATATCTTTGCCAGCCAGTACAAGAAATGATATCAATATCTGAAGCTGTACAAAATATGTGGAAACAAATAGGAGTCACAGCGGTCATCACTACTTCTGAAACAGCTCCATATTTGGCACAGGGTGGTAAACTGCAAACTGGTGTTCGTACCGGTAATATGGCATCAGCAGATAATACTTTAGTAATTTACGATTCTGTCTTTAAAGACAAAATCAATTCAAATGATGATTATCTTGACAAAATGATGTACGAAGCTAAACAAATATACGATGAAAAGTCAAGAGAAGCAAAGTATCATGCAATTTCAGATCACATATGGAATAATACAATAAGCTTTCCTTTGTTTGTTAAAGACACACTCGTTGTTTTGAGCGAAAATGTCGATGGTTTTGTACCACATCCATTAATTGAATCTGGAGTTAAGAGTGTTGTTGTTTACGAAGACTGATTTTAAATAAAGGCTCCCTCCCACTTTTTGAGTGGGGGGAGCTTTTTACCAAGCAATTGTATATGGGGGTAGGCATGTTTAAATTTATATTCAAACGATTGCTTATGATGATACCGGTATTAGTGGGCGTTACATTCATTATCTTTACAATGCTTTACTTTACACCTGCTGATGCTGCTGATATGATCCTTGGAGATTCTGCTTCTATTGAACAGAGAGAGCTTCTGCGTGAGCAATTGCATTTAAATGATTCATTTTTTGTTCAATACGGAAGGTATATGAAAAACCTTATTACCAAAGGAGATTTAGGTACTTCCTACACTACAAGACTTTCAGTAACAAAAGAATTGCTTACTTATTTTCCAAATACTATAAAGCTAGCTGTTTTATCTTCTTTGCTGGCAGCCGTTTTTGGAATTACATTTGGTATTATATCCGCGACAAAGCAATATTCAATTTTTGATAAAATCTCAACAAGCTTGGCACTAATAGGCGTATCAATGCCAAACTTTTGGTTGGGAATGATGCTTATTATAGTTTTTGCTGTTAATTTGAAATGGGTTCCACCATCTGGCATTAGCACTCCTTCCGGCTGGATACTACCAACTATCACACTTTCTTGTGTAGGCTTAGCTCAGTTAACCAGAATGACTCGTTCAAGCATGCTTGAGGTTATACGTCAGGATTATATAAGAACCGCACGTGCCAAGGGATTGGGGAATTCTTCCATTATTATCAAACATGCTCTTAAGAACGCTCTAATTCCTGTTACTACTGCTGTAGGTCTTACTATCAGTCGCCTTTTGGGTGGAGCGGTTTTGGCTGAATCGGTATTTTCAGTTCCGGGTCTTGGTAAGCTAATGGTTGATGCTATTAAGCAAAGAAACTACCCTGTAGTTCAGTCAGGTGTTTTACTTATAGCATTATCCATGTCAGTTGTTAACCTATTAGTTGATATATTATATGCTTTTGCAGATCCTAGAATCCGATCCCAATATGTGCGATCACGAAAAAAGAAACCTGCTATGCTAAAGGGGGCGGAAACGAGTGAATAATAAAAACAGTACTGATACTACAGTTGCTTATTCCAATGAAATATTTGGTAGAAAAAAAAGCTTGCTCAAGGAAGTCTGGGAGCGATTTTTAAAAAACAAACCTGCTATAGTATGTCTTTTTATCATTGCACTTTTAATAATATGTGCAGTATTTGCAGAACAAATAGCACCATATGGTCCCGACGACCAGGACTTAACCAGAAAGCTTCAACTTCCAAGCTTAAAGTTTCCATTCGGTACCGATGAGTATGGGCGAGATATTTTAAGCCGTATCATATATGGTGCAAGACCATCATTACTTGTTGCAGCCGTATCGGTTACTTTTTCTTGCATAGCAGGAACATTTATAGGATGTGTTGCAGGATATTATGGAAATATTGTTGACAATTCATTTATGCGCTTGATTGACATCATTCAGGCTATTCCCAGCATGATGCTGGCTATCTCCATTGCTGCTATGTTAGGTTCCGGTCTTGGGAACGTTATGATTGCAGTTGGGATTGGGACAATCCCTAATTATGCAAGGCTTGTCCGTGCTTCTATCCTTTCTTTGAAAGAGCAGGAATTTATAGAAGCTGCTCGTTCAGTTGGAGCAGGGAATATCCATATTATTTTCCGTCACATTCTCCCAAATTGCTTAGCACCTATCATAGTCCAGGCAACTATGAGTATTGGAGCTGCCATTACCGCAGCAGCCGGACTGAGCTTTATCGGTCTTGGTATTATGCCACCAACACCGGAATGGGGATCAATGCTTTCTTCTGGTCGTGCTTTGATGCGTCGTTATTGGCATGTAGTTACTTTTCCGGGGTTAATGATTATGATGACAGTATTTTCTTTTAACATATTAGGTGATGGGCTCCGTGATGCGATGGATCCGAGATTGAAAAAATAGCGAGGTGCCTGAGAATGCAGGATAAAAATAGAATACTACTTGAAATTGAAAACCTAGTTGTACACTACATTACCGGAAAAACAGTGGTAAAGGCTGTAAATGGAATCTCTTTGCAGATTGAAAAAGGTGAAGCCCTTGGATTGGTGGGTGAAACCGGTGCAGGCAAAACTACTACTGCATATAGCATAATGCAAATAATACCGGATCCTCCCGGAAAAATTATTGATGGTAAAATCCTTTTTGAGGGAGAAGATTTGAATAAGCTCCCTGAACGTGAAATGAAAAAAGTCCGCGGAAATAAAATTTCAATGATTTTTCAGGATCCTATGACTGCATTAAATCCTGTTATGGAAGTAGGTACGCAAATTGCTGAAGGTATACGCCTTCATGAACATGTTTCCAAGTCGGAGGCTAATATTAAGGCTATGCAGATTATGGAGAAGGTAGGCATATCTGCAGAGCGTTTTTCTGATTATCCACATCAATTTTCGGGTGGAATGAAACAACGAATTGTTATTGCAATAGCTTTAGCATGTCATCCTGCACTGCTCATTGCCGATGAGCCTACAACAGCGCTTGATGTAACAATTCAGGCGCAGGTGCTTAGCTTGATAGAAAAATTGCAAAAGGAAATGGATACATCAATGCTTCTTATAACACATGATCTTGGTGTTGTGACAGAAATATGCCAGAAAGCTGCAATAATGTATGCCGGAGAGATTGTAGAATACGGAACTCTTGAGCATATTTACAACAACACCCGCCATCCTTATACCATCGGTCTGTTTGGATCTTTGCCTAATTTCACCGATAATGTACGGAGGTTAAAGCCGATTAAAGGAATGATGTCTGATCCAAGCAATTTACCGGACGGTTGCTTCTTTGCACCAAGATGCCCACATGCAACAGAAGTTTGTCGCAATGGGCAAATCCCTGTTATTGAGCTTGAACCAGGTCATCTTGTTAAGTGCTTGAAATGTGGATATTGATGGAGGGATTATGAGTATATTAGTTGAAGTCAAAAACTTAAAAAAGTATTTTAGAACAGCAAAAGGTTACCTTCATGCCGTAGATGATGTTTCATTTAAAGTTGAGAAAGGTAAGACACTAGGAATTGTTGGTGAATCTGGTTGCGGAAAATCCACTTTAGGTAGAACTGTTGTACATCTGCTTGAACGCACAGATGGCAAGATTTTTTTTGAAGGAAACGACATAAGTGACTTAAATTCAAAGCAAACCAAAGCTATCCGCCAGGATATGCAGATGATATTTCAGGATCCCTTTTCTTCACTTGATCCAAGAATGTCTGTTAGCGAAATAATTGCAGAACCATTGAAAATATACCGTAAATGTAAAAACAAATCAGAACTTGCTCATGAAGTTAGTCATCTAATGGAAACCGTTGGACTTGCACAAAGATTAGCAAACTCTTACCCGCACGAGCTTGACGGTGGTCGCAGGCAGCGTATTGGTGTAGCACGTGCATTAACGCTTAAGCCTAAGCTAATCATATGTGATGAACCGGTTTCTGCTTTAGATGTATCAATACAAGCACAGATATTGAATCTTATGCAGGATCTACAGGAAGAGCGTAACCTTACCTATCTTTTTATCACCCATAATCTTGCGGTTGTAAAGCATGTTTCCGATAACATACTCGTTATGTATATGGGAAACATGGTTGAATTATCTAGTTCTGAGGAGATGTTTTTAAATCGCTTGCACCCTTATACTAAGGCATTATTAGATGCAGTGCCGATTCCTATAGTTGGGGAGAAAAAGAATCGTAAGCTTCTAAAAGGTGAAATCACATCTCCAATAAACCCTAAACCCGGTTGTAGGTTCGCTGTGCGTTGTGATTATGCTAAAGACAAGTGCCACTCTGTGACACCGCCTTTTGAAGAAGTAAGACCTAACCATTTTGTAGCTTGCCATTACTGTAGGGAGATTAATAATTTATCATAGATAAATCAAAAGACTCCACCTATAAACTACCTTATTCACGATCCTTATTGCGTTCCAGTTCAAGGAGATAGGGGTGTAGTTGGCACACCAAAAGTGTTAAGCTATGATACATTTTAAAAAATATCTGGTGGGGATACCGATTTCCGAAATCAGAATAGTCTTTTAATTCTAAAGGATAGATCTAAAGTTCCTCATTAATAAAGCCGCTGAACTTAATAGTTTGGCAGCTTTAATAAAACGCTTGAGTTTTGGTACACAATACGCGTAAAAACTAATTGAATAATAAGTAAAAGAGACAAGTTATTTTTTCTCTTTCCATTTAGAAAGTGCTTCGGCAAGTGCCGAATTTATGTTTTCATCCGTGTTCTGCTTCCTCAAAAACGTGTTTACATCCTTTTTATTGACTTTATCCTCTTTTCTGTTTTGAAAGTTTTCCAATCGTTCACGATAACCGCAGGAGCAATAAAAGGTTTTTTTATCACCCTCACCGCGCAGCTCCATTTTTTTGTGGCATTCAGGGCATCTGGCATTGGTGGTTTGTGAAACCATTTTACGGAATCCGCATTCGCGATCCGGGCAGACAAGCATTTTGCCACGCTTTCCGTTTACCTCTAAAAGATATTTACCACATTGACATTTTTCCCTGGTAATATTGTCGTGCTTAAATGTTTCATTACTTGAAACTACATTAGAAACAAGCTTTCCGGCGTATTCACGCATATTGCTTATAAATGATTTAGGGTTTACTTTTCCTGTACTTATAAATGATAGCTGTTGTTCCCATTTGCCTGTCATTTCGGGAGATTTCAAATCATCCGGCACAAGATCAATCAGTTGAATCCCTTTTGAAGTTGGATAAATTTCTTTACCACCACGCTCAATATAAAAAGTATTAAACAGTTTTTCAATTATATCAGCGCGAGTTGCGGGGGTTCCAAGACCACTGGAGCTTTCTAAGGCATCTCTAAACACTTTGTTATCAACAAATTTCCCCGGATGCTCCATTGCCGACAGCAGTGTAGCTTCCGTATATCTTGCGGGAGGTTTCGTTTTTCCGTTGACTATTCTTACATTCTCCATTTTGCCGGTAATTCCTTTTTTGATATCCGGCAGAGATTGCTCTTTGTCTTCTTCATTGTCCTCTTCATCAGTATCTATGTTCCCTGAATAAATTTCTTTCCAGCCCATTGCCTTAACAATTTTACCCCTTGCCGTAAATATTTCATCTGCAGCTTTGATTTTCACCGTTGTTTGCTCGTATTCGAAAGAAGGGCTTAAAATAGCTAAAAATCTTTTAACTATCAGATCATAAATATGACGTTCTTCCTGGTTTAAAGATGACAAATTGACATACTGTTCTGTCGGAATAATAGCATGATGGTCTGTAACTTTGCTGTTGTCAACAAAACGTTTAGATGAACTAAAACCATTCTTAAGTACAGTCTGTGCTGTTTTTGCATAAGGACCTGTTGAAACACTCTTAAGGCGTTCCTTAAGAGTAGGAAAAATATCTGTTGTAATATATCTTGAATCTGTCCTCGGATAGGTAACCAACTTGTGCGATTCGTAGAGTCTTTGCATTATATTAAGAGTTTGTTTTGCGGAGTATCCGTATCTGCGGTTAGCATCTCTCTGCAGCTCAGTTAAGTCGTATAAAAGAGGAGGCAGCTCCCGTTTCGATTCCTTAATAACCTCAGTGACTTCACCTGTCTGTCCTGCTATTTTTGATATAATGTCGTCAGCTTTCTTCCTGTCAAAAATTCGAATTTGGTTTGAGACTTTGTCTTTCCACTGTATCATAAAACCGTTAAAATTACTTTGAATTGTCCAGAAATCTTTGGGGATAAATCTTTTTATCTCATTTTCACGTTCGACAATCATTGCCAGGGTTGGTGTTTGAACTCTTCCTGCCGAGAGCTGAGCGTTATATTTGCATGTTAAGGCCCGTGTAACATTGAGGCCTATGAGCCAATCTGCTTCTGCACGGCATTGGGCTGAAAGGTAAAGGTTGTCGTAATTGTTGCCGGGTTTTAAATTCCTGAACCCTTCAAGTATCGATTTGTCGGTTTGGGAGGAAATCCACAGGCGCTTTATTGGTTTTTTAAAGCCTGACTTTATAATAATCCACCGTGCAACAAGCTCGCCTTCGCGTCCTGCATCTGTTGCAATAACAAGTTCATCCACATCGTTTCTCTGAAGCAGACTTTTTACTATTCCAAATTGCTTTGAGGTCTGCTTAATAACAACCAGCTTCATTTTATCAGGGAGCATCGGCAGATCATCAAGATTCCATTTTTTATATTTGTCATTATAGGCTTCCGGATCAGCAAGGGTTACAAGATGTCCCAAAGCCCAAGTGACTATATATTTCGCTCCTGCAAGGAAGCCATTACCGCCTTGACTGCATTTTAGTACCTTTGCAATGTCCCTTGCAACAGATGGTTTTTCTGCCAATACCAAAGTTTTTCCCATGTTCATTAATCCTTCCGTAATACATAAGTGTTTTGTTTATGTTTAACCATTATTTGATTATATCACATAATACAATATAGACGTATTCTAAGTAGTGGCAAAGTTAGTTTACAAAGCAGCTTGAAGAAGAATGCAGATCAATCATAGCCATGCAGAACGCAAGATTGCGTGGTTTACAAAGCAGATAGCATAAAATAGAATTAACTGGGGATTCATTAGGAAAGTCTTTAATGGCTGAGAACCATGTTGAATTCATGATCCTTTAACAAAATAATGCTGGTTACATGCTGTAAGTATCCGATTTTTTTGAGTAAATATGCTTTTTCAAGTAGCCTTATAGGAGGTCAAATGTTGTGAAAAAGCAGAGAACAACTTACATATTTACTTATCACATATTGCCAAGGCTTTCACACCATTCAGCAGCGGTGACAGCTCCTCTTCATAAAGAACGAACAATTTGTGAAGTGGTCTTGTCATGGATACATACAAAAGCTTAATGTCCTGTTCATTCTCACAGTAATTGATACTGTTGGCATTAGCGATGATCACGATGTCAAATTCAAGACCTTTGGAAAGATAGGATGGAACGATAACAATACCGCTTTTATATTCTTCCTCTTTGCCCGTAATTACATGAACACCACGAATATCCTTGTAAATGGCATCATAAACCTGCTGACACTCATCCAGGTTTTTGCAGATTACAGCTGCAGATTTGAACTGCTCACTTATTTGCGTTTTCAGTATATGTATGATGCTTTGGGTTAGCCCCTTGCTATCCTGCTGCTTAATAATATGAACCGGTTCTCCGTGACGAATTACAGGGTGACCTTTTGGAATATTGTCCTGATTAAGATGATCGAGTACCCGATTTGCTGCTTCCATGATCTCAACTGTTGTGCGGTAACTCTTTTCCAGCATTAATATTTCACAGTCCTTCTCTTCGAATACATTTTCCTGAATATCTTCCCAGGAGTGAACGCCTCGGTAAGAGTGAATACCCTGGCACAGATCACCGAGTATGGTAAAGGAACTGTCCCGGATGATTTTTCGGAGAACATATATCTGAAATGCGCTGAAATCCTGAGCCTCATCAATAATAATATGTTTTACCGGTATCTTTTCATCCATGCCATAAATCCGATACTTCAGATAAATCATCGGTGCGAGATCCTCCAGCTCAAAAATCCCCTTACTGAAAAGCTTTTCCGAGTACTCTTTTAAATACGGCAGCAGAGAGTAATATTCTTCTTGTGGTGAAGTATCCTCAACGATGGTTTTGATGCAGTCCTTATAATATGCCGCCGGATTGGGCTTATCAATCAACCGGACATAATCCTTCACAGCCTTCTTGGCCTTATTGTTTAATTGTTGAATTGCTTCCTCCTGCCTCTGAAAAAGTCTTTGAATTAATGATTGTTTCTTTCCCATGTCTTTACTGCTATTCTTTATTTTCTGAAGAAAATCGTATCCCTTCTGCTGAATATCTTCTTTCAGCAGCTGCTTCTTTTTCATCAGCCCTGTGGTAAGATGCTTTTTTATCTCATCAATCCTCTGAGCGAAAGGCCACCTTTTGTATTCTCCAAGGAACAGGTCATTGATCTCATCATAGGAATAAACAATAGTTTTACCTATGCGGAAATCCTGCTTCGGGATATAGCTTTTTTCAACTTTTTCAATATACCGGTCAATGATTTCCTTGAACACCATAGAAGCCTTCAGTCTGGAAATGGCCTTCATCTGTTCGTCTTCAAGCTTTTCATTGGCGGTTTTTCTGCTCTTTATAAACCGCACCAGCTTCTCGTTCTCATCCTGGATTTTGAACTTTTTTTGAAGCAGATCCATTGCAAAATCCTTGAAAGTGGTTTGTTTAACTCTGTCAACTCCCAGTTCCGGTAGTACCTCAGAGATATAGTTCAGAAACAACCTGTTCGGTGCGATAATCATAAAGCTTTCAGGCTCAAAGGTTTTATCAAAGGTGTATACCAGATAGGCGATACGGTGAAGTGCAATCGTTGTTTTCCCGCTACCTGCCGCACCCTGTACGATAAGTGGTTTCCACATGTTCGCCCTGACTATCCGGTTTTGTTCCTCCTGAATTGTTGACACAATGTCCTTGAGCCTGTTATCGGCATTGGCACCAAGACAGGACTGTAGCAGCTCGTCACTGGTGGTTATATCGATATCGAAGATATTAATTAGCTTTCCATTATCAATAGTAAATTGCCGCTTAAGGCTGAGACTACCTTCAACATTTCCGTCGGGACAGGTGTATTCAGCGTCTCCTAAACGTCCTTCATAGTATAGATTTGATATGGGTGCCCGCCAGTCCACAATCAGGATTTTCTGATCTTCTTCCCTGATCAGTGATACCTTTCCAAGATATAACTGCTCTGCATTGTCAGATGTGTTTTCTTGAAAATCGATCCGGGCAAAATAGGGTTTGTGAACCGCTTTTGTTAGGTTTTTTACTTGAATGGCTTGATAACTTTGAATTTTCGTATTTACCATAAGGTCGGTATAATCCAGACTGCCTTCGGTGTTAACATGCTTAAATCCATAATCAACCTTTTGGTCTATGTCTTCCTTTTCCTCAATGGTCTTGTGTAGAGCCTTCTCCACATATTTCTTAATGTATTGAAGATTTCGCTTTTCTTCCGGATAATCCGGATGCTCCATAACGGACATAACCAATGTACCTCCTCAAAGCAAAGCTTTTGTCTGATATTTGCCAAATATACTTTCTGAGAAATGTTTGTGAAAAGTTTCTGTCGTTACAATGTGGTTGCTTTTGAAAATGCATTCAATAACCCGGAATTCCATTTTAACGGATTCTACGAAAAAAGCAAACATTTTTTATTTGAATTTTCTAAAATGTTTGCAAATTATAACGTGGCGACTGCCTTTACCTGCGACCAGCCCTCGTTGAAATGGCTGGTCGCAAACTTCGTTTGCTGCTCGCCCATGCAACCTAGGTGTGTTGAAATTATAGCTTACTACACAAGCATATAAATTAAAGAACGTTGTTTTGCTTCGCAAAAAACGGGTCTAAGCAATTTCTTCCGCTATTTTATGAAATCAATTATTAGTTTTTCAATCAACAGAAAATATCAAACAAAAATCAGAACATATTCAATTCGTATTTTGTATAAAAGTGATAAAATTTATATAGCAAGCCGTTACATAAATAAGTTTCATTACTCTCTTAATGAGGAGGCATCATGTTTGCTATGAATACTGAACTGCATAAAAAATACAAATTAAAGAAATGTATACCTTATATTTTTTTAATGCCTGCTGTAATTTTGATTGCAGTATTCCTTTTCTACCCTATGGGAAGCGTCTTTTATTATAGCCTATTTAAATATAATCTCGCCAAGCCATATGCAAATGGTTTTTACGGATTAGGAAATTTCATTGATATATTAACAAAGGATAAATTGTTTTACAAAACTCTTTGGGTGACCGTAAAATGGGTGTTTGGAACGGTATCTGTTCAGTTGATTATAGGTCTTTTAATATCAAATGTACTAAATCAAAGAATGAGGTTTAGGGGGTTTTTCAGAGCTGCAACATTTTTACCATGGGCTGTTTCAGGAATTATAACATCAATGCTCTGGTCTTTAATTTACAATGAGCACATGGGACTATTGAATACTATTTTGTTGAATTTAGGAATTATCAAAAAAGGAATAGCATGGACATCATCTTTGGATACAGTGTTCGGAGCTATAGTTGTTGCAGAAATATGGAGAGGGTTCCCCTTTTTTGTAATTATACTACTTGCTTCACTACAGAACATTCCGGAAAGCATTTATGAATCATGTAGAGTCGACGGCGCAGGAAGGTTAAGCACATTTTTCTATATAACACTACCTCATCTAAAGCAGACTATAATTTTTGGAACCATACTAAGGGGAGTATGGGAGTTTAACAACATTGATGTAATATATGCCATAACCGGCGGAGGACCAGCAAATATGACAACAACCCTGTCCATGTACATGATCAATCAGGGTATCAAGGCTAACAATTTTGGATATGCAGCTGCATTGACAGTAATTGTATCCACAATTCTTATGATATTGATTTATTTTTACATGAAAATAATGAGATACTCGGAGGAGGGGATGTAGGTGGTAAAAACACGGAAACTATTGGAAAATATATTTTTTAGACATATACCACTCCTCATAACAATGCTGTTTGTATTTATGCCGATTTATTGGGCGATGGTTATTTCATTTAAACATGAAAAGGATATAATGAAAAAGCCTGTTCAGCTCTTACCGAACCCTGCTACGTTTGAGAATTATCAATTTGTTTGGAGCAAAACGGGGTTTTCAAGATATTTTTTCAACACTATTCTTGTATCAGGATTATCAGCTTTAGCAGTTGTAATATTTGCGGTGCTTGTCGCTTACGGGTTGAGTAGATTCAGGTTTAAGGGTAAAAGGTCTTTTATGATGATATTTCTGGCAACTCAGTTGATTCCTTATAACATGCTGATTATACCGTTATTTTTGATTTATAAAAACATGGGGATTATTGGTTCATTAACTTCACTCATAATTACATATACAACAGTATTTTTACCATTTAATGCAGTACTTATGAAAAGCTTTGTAGATGGCATACCAATTGAGATGGAGGAGGCTGCTATGATTGATGGCTGTAACAGAATGGAGGTGATTTTTAAAATTGTTCTGCCCATATTAGCTCCGGGCTTGGTGGCGATTGGATCTTTCGCATTTCTATCAAGCTGGAATGAGTACATTTTCCCTGTGATGTTCATTAACAACAAGGATAACTTTGTGGTATCAGTTGGACTTAATTTTCTGATTGGGCAGAATGTGCTTATGTATGGGCCGCTTGCTGCAGGAAGCATTATTGCATTATCAGTACCAATTTTGATATTTGCATATATACAAAAGTTTCTTGTTCAAGGATTAAGCGCAGGAGCGGTAAAAGGCTGATTCTTAATAGGTTATGCAAAGCTACTGTAGGGGGGTATTTTAAAATTAAATTAGTGCGGTCGAATGACAAGGAGGAGGAAAGAGTTATGTCAAGAAAAGCTATATGTGTTTTACTGATAGTTTTATTAGTATTTTCGCTTACACTATCCGGTTGTGACAACACAAAAGTAAACCAAACGCAAAAGACTGATGGAACTCAACAAACAAGCGGGGGAGAAAAGATAAAGCTCGATGTTTGGAACTGTGATTCTGCTCCGATGTATACTGATTTGTTTGATGAGATGCTTGCAGACTATATGAACCAAAACCAAAATGTTGTAGTTGAGTATACAGGGATACCATGGGATACATCAAAACAAAAGTTTGATACTGCGATTGCAACCAATACTGCTCCAGACCTTGCATATATCGTGCATTCATGGGTAGCAAGCTTTGCTGGAATGGGCGGACTGGTTCCGATGGACAACTACTTCAATAACTGGAAAGAAAAAGACGAGTTTGACTTAAGATTTTTTGACCTGGATTATCTAATTTTGGATGGGGTTAGATATTCTGTACCTTGTGAAATGCTCTATCCGGTAATATGGTACAGACCTGACCTATATGCAGAAAAAAATCTGTCTGTTCCGAAAGATTTCGACGAGTTTTTTGGCAACATAGAAAAGCTTACGGATAAGAGTAAGGATCAATATGGTTTTACTATCAGAGGCGGCGGCGGAAGCACAATGATGCTTGAAGCATTTCTAATTTCCTACATTGGTGCAGATAGCTATTTTGATGATAGCGGGCAATGTGTGATTGATTCACCTGAGGGTATTGAAGGCATGAAGAGGTTTGCTTCCATGTATAACAAATATACACCGGAAAGCGATATAACGAATGGCTATAAAGAAATGGTTGCTGTTTTTGGTAGCGGTACTGCTGCTTCTGTTATGCATAATCTAACATCTTTGCCTATGCATAAGGAGAATCTTGGCGACGGGAATTTCTCAACATACACCTTTCCGAAAGCTGAAAATGGCAAGCAGGTTGTCTGTATGTGTGCTGTAGCCGGTACGGCCGGATATTCTATATTTAAATCATCTAAAAATCCTGACGCAGCATGGGACTTAATAAAGTTTCTTATAAACAAGGAGAACAACTATAAATGGTGCAGCACGCTGGGAGTTCTTCCGATTAATAAAAGTGTCCTTGAGGAAGATTTATTCACTGATGATTTAATATTTAGAAATGCAAAAGAAGTGCTGGAGAATGAGAATATTACGATTACACTTTCGCCGCTGTATTTGCCAGACTTTGACGCAATTCATGTAAATCTTTTGGAGCCGGCTTTCCAGGAAGTATTAACAGGTAAAAAGACTGCAGAAGAATTCCTTCATGAGTGGGCGGAAGCATTTGAAAAAGCAGAACAAGAGTATAGAAACAAATAAAGCAGGAAACAACCTGCAGTGGGTTATTCAGAATTGATATTTCATTAAGGACCGCAAATGAGGTATCAGCAATAAGAAAAAAAAATGACCGAAACATATACTATACTGCACTGCGATACAACACAACACAAAACAATACAACACAAAACAACACAAAACAACACAACACAAAACAAAACAACACAACACAAAACAAAACAAAACAATACAATACAATACAATACAATAAAATTTCAGGAGGATTTATTATGATTAGACCGTTTGTAAAAAAATTACCAGAGGTTGAAGGCTATGCAGATGGAAATGCAACATACTTAGCTGTTGATGAGGCTGAAACAATTTCAAGTAATTATATCAGGATTAAAAAGGGTGAGGTTACTGAGTTGGGTAACCATCCCGACGAAGAAGAGGTCTACATAGTTTTGGGGGGAAGAGCAAAGCTGAAGCTTGGAGACAAAACTTATGAAGTAGGAAAAGGCAGTGTCATTTACATTCCCAGAAGTACCGATCACCAGTCAACCTGTATTTCAGACGAGGATTACGAGTTTATATGTGTTGCAAACTGGCCTGATAAAATTCCGGAATAATTTAAGTAAGGGGTGTAGACGTGATAATAGATTGCCATTCACATGCGGAGTATCTTGGATATACAGTAGATAAGGCTATAGAAAATATGGACAAGTATAGTATCGATAAGGCTTGGCTGCTTACACTTGAAACGTTGGAACCCGAATTTGATCCATTTCTATACCACTATGGTACGTTTGGGAATAAAGAGGAAGGTGCCATGCCTTTTTCGGTAGCATTAAAATGGTACGAAAAGGCTCCCGACAGATTTATATTAGGTTATGGTATTGATCCCAGGAGACCGGAGGCTATTGATCGCTTAAAGACAGCCATGGATCTTTTTAACGTCAAAGTATACGGAGAAATAATGTTAAGGATGACATATGATAATCCGGATGCTATCAGAATGTTCAGATTCTGTGGTGAAAAAGGTCTTCCTGTTATTGTGGAGGTCATGTATCCTTATAAGAACGAAGGCGGAAAATATCCACGGCCTGACTGGTGGTATGGTGGATCCATGGATGCATACGAGCGAGCCATTGCTGCTTGTCCGGAAACAATTTTCTTTGGGCATGGTCCAGGAGTTTGGAGTCATATTTCAGGAGATGATAAATACCTGACTGAAACATACCCCGAGGGCGAAGTATTACCGGGTGGTAAGCTGATTGATATGATGCATAAGTATAACAATTTTTACTGCGACCTGTCTGCTAATTCCGCTCTAAATGCTCTAAAGAGGGACGTTAAGTTATCAAAACAATTTATTCTGGAATTCCAGGATAGAATGATGTATGGACGGGATAATTTCTCAAATGATCTTCAGATTTTTTTAAACAATCTTGCTCTACCTGAGGATGTGTTAGAAAAGATTTACTACAAAAATGCTCTCAGACTTGTTCCATTAGACTGATAGAAGACTGTGTTTAGCCGCAAGCGAAAAAAAATCGGCTTGCGGCTAAACCATGAATAAACTCGTCGATGAAAGGAAAACAGTAAATTTGTCTTTCTTTTTTTCTATCTGCTATTTGATAAAACATACCAGTTATAACCCTAAAGAATATACTTTTTTGATGGTGTAACAGGTTACATTTATTTGGGGGGTTAAAGGGGTTAGTTTTTAATATGTATGATTAGGGGGGATATTATGTCTAAGAAAAAAATTTTAAGCACTGATACCGTATTAAGTGAAAAGTACTCTTTCCCAAGCAAATTATTAGGTGCTTCACTAATTGGAGAAGAAGAACTAAAAGAGTTAGGTGATGTAGTCGCTCAGAAAAGCCCATTCAGGTTTTATGGGGAAGGTAACCCTTGTAAGGTAAGAGAGTTTGAAAAAAACGTAAACAGCTATTTTGGTGTAAAATATTCTCTTGCAGTATCAAGTGGCTCTGCTGCTCTTTTCTGTGCTACGGCAGCTTTAGGCATAGGACCTGGAGATGAAGTTATTATGCCGGCATTCAGCTGGTATTCCGATTTTAATTCAATCGCACTTACAGGGGCTTTGCCTGTTTTTGCAGATATTGATGAATCTATGAATTTAGATCCTGAAGATTTTAAAAGGAAAATAACAAGCAAAACAAAAGCTGTAATTTTAATACATTATCAAGGTGGACCTGCAAACATGGACGAAATTATGACTGTTGCAGGAAAACATAATATAAAGGTTATCGAAGATTGTGCCCAGGCATTTGGGGGGCAATACAAGGGGAAATTCCTTGGAACCATTGGGGATATAGCTATTGCGAGTTTTCAGAATAATAAAATGATTACCTGTGGGGAAGGCGGTATAGTATATACTAATAACGAAGAATATTTTGTAAGGGCAGTGAGATATCATGATCTTGGTTTTGTGAGGCCCGCATTTTTAGAACAACTTGAAAATAAGGAGCTTGCTGATCAAAGCAAAAGTTTTATTGGCAGTCAGTTCAGAATGAGTGAACTTCAAGGTGCATTTATTCTTGCACAGTTTAGAAAACTGCCAATGTTACTTGCAGAATGTAGAAAAAAGCACCAAAAAATAAGAGAATTTATTAACAAGAGTAAAAATCTATCCGAAAGACCTTTTATTGAAGGAGATTGCGGTATAACCCTATTTATAAAACTTCCTTCAAAAAGCGAAGCGGAGAATTTTTCAAAACTGCTGGAAGAAAGTGGCGTGCCTGTAGGTCCCACTTCATTTTGTTCAAACATTGCAGGGAATTATCCTGTCAGCACAAAGAAAATGGCACATGACAGCATTCCTCCTTTTGGGCAAGGGTTCCCGGGAGAAAAAATAATCTACAATGCATATAATGACTGCCCGAATACCAACTTGATTGCAGAGAGTTATGCAGCAATCGGGATTGGTCCGCTTTACACCGATGAAAATATAGATTATATTATTAAGATGATAGGGAAAGCAGAAAAAACTATCTTCGGGTAGGTAAGATTGGGGTTGAAATAACAGTGAAAAAGTACGGTTTTGGCATAATTGGGACAGGAATGATTGGAAAGCTTCATGCGCAAGCTATATCTCAAATTGAGAATGCTAAGCTTGTAGCGGTATATAATAGAAATTATGAAAGCGCATGCAAACTGGGAGAAAGCTTTAATTGTGAAGCATTTTCAGATATAGAAGGATTTCTTAATTGTAATGACATGGATATCGTTACCATTTGCACACCAAGTGGAACCCATGGTAAAATTGCAGTTGAAGCAGCTAATGCTGGGAAGCATCTTCTTGTTGAGAAGCCGATTGAAGTAAAGCTTGATAAAGCAGAAGAAATTATTTCAGCCTGTTCAAAGAATAATGTATTGTGTTCTGTTATATCCCAACACCGTTTTGATGATTCTATAATGCTACTTAAAAAGGTCGTAGATGAAGGAAGACTTGGAAGGATTTATTTTGGTTCATGCTACACAAAATGGTATCGCACCGAGGACTATTATAAATCTTCAGGCTGGAGGGGAACTTGGAAGTATGACGGCGGTGGAGCTCTAATGAACCAGTCTATACACTATATTGATTTGCTTCTTTATATTATGGGGGATGTAAAAGAGGTTTATGGGAACTGTGCAGCATTATTACATGATATTGAGGTTGAGGATACGGGAACTGCGGTTGTGAAGTTTAAAAACGGAGCTTTAGGTATGATAGAAGGAACGACAGCCGCATATCCGGGGTTTTATACTAAGCTTGAGATACATGCGGAAAATGGCTCTGTGATTATAGAGAATGACCGAATCAAACACTGGAATATTAAAGGGGAAGAAGACATTTCTGAAGCTGCAACGAATGAGACTGGTGCAAGTGCCCCTGACGGGATATCATCTAGATCACATATGAAGCAGTTTGAAAACTTTATAGAAGCTTTGGAAAATGGCACAAAGCCACTTATAAGCGGTGAGGATGGCAGAAGAACAGTTGAATTGATTTTGGCCATATATGAGTCATCAAAAAAAAGTGTTCCGGTATTCTTATAAAAATTACAGCGTATGATGTGTTTTGCGATAACGATTGTTACACATATAACACATGCTGTATTTGCACAGAAAGCATGACTCGGGAGAAATGTTGCGTAAGACAGGGAAAACGCTTAAGCACTAGCAATTTGAAGAGTCAGGGTTTGTGATGCATTCTTGTAGTTTGGATATATCCTTTTTGTGGAGTATTCTGGCAGGATGGATATATCCTTATTTTTGGAGCGTTCGTTAGGTACGCTCCTTTGAAATGCGTTTGATTTAGCACACAATCGCGCAAGCGCTATTGAAAGAAAAATGTATGTAGAGGTTATAATTATGCAGGTCGGTTTGAGAGAGATACTAACACCCATGTCTGTAATGGCATTAATAATGGCATCAGGGTATTTGGTTAAAAAAATAGGGATATTCAGCGAAGCAAGTGACAAGACATTATCAAGATTCATAATAAATATAACTTGTCCGGCTATGATAGTAATTAGCTTGTCTGAACCAAAAGAATATTCTGATTTAGAAAACCTGTTCACCTTTGTTTGCTTATGTGCTATTTCTATATTATTTTCTTATTTCACAAGCAAAGTGGTTTTAGGGGCATTTAAGTATAACGAAAATGATGCGATAATTTATCGTGTTGGAATGATTTTTGGTAATGTCGCTTATATAGGATTTCCGCTATGCTATAGTTTGTTTGGGAATACAGGACTTCTTTATGCTTCCATATATGCAGCAATACAGGAAGCTTTTTTATGGTCAATAGGTATTGATATTATGTCCAATAATGCAAACAAAGGCTTTAATAAATTTAAGAATTTACTTAATCCAAATATGATTGCTATTATTATAGGCTTTATTTTGTTTACTATGAATGTTATTTTACCTGAGTTCCTGTACAGCACTCTGTCATCCATAGGCAGTATGACAATTCCTTTGGCTTATATGATGGTTGGCTCCGGGTTTTATAAAACAAAGATAAGCTTAGATGATATAAAAAGTATTTCGTTACCTGCAATATATAAGCTTATGTTGGTTCCTGCAATTGTAGGAATAGCACTTTATTTTGTAAATATAGAGCCTATGCTGAAAACTATTTTATTAGTACAAATTTCTATGCCTTTTGCTGCATCCGGAGTTGCACTGGCGAAAAATTTTGGTCGAGATAGTGTGTTAGCTTCAAAAGCAGTTACTATTACAACCGGAGCATGCCTTGTAACTCTGCCGATTATTATACTTTTTGCAGGTATGCTGTATTAAGCTTTTTATTGCTGTTGATATATGGTAAAATTATATAAAGTCAACAGGGTATTTTGCAATGTTAGCTTTTTACCAGCATTCATAGTTGTTTGCAAGGAGGAATATATATGGGAAAAGATATTGGATATGTGGTTCCGCATACACATTGGGACAGAGAATGGCGGTACCCATTGTGGCAGAACAGAATTCTGCTAACGAGATTTATAGAAGAACTGCTTCAAATTCTGGACACAAACCCGGAATACAAATGCTTTGTTTTAGACGGACAGAGCGTTATTATTGAAGACTATCTTGAGGTCAGGCCAAAGGATACGGAAAGGGTATGTAAATACATAAAAGAGGGTAGGCTCGCCATTGGCCCGTGGTATACACTACCTGATTTGTATCCAATAGACGGAGAATGCTTAGTTAGAAATCTTTTGAAAGGTATACGTTACTCTGATAGTCTAGGCGGGCACCTGAAGGTTGGATATAATTCCTTCGGTTGGGGGCAGACGGCGCAATTTCCCCAGATATACCAAGGCTTTGGTATTGATGTTATTATTGCGGCTAAAAATATTAAAAAGAGCAGAGCGCCTGAAAGTGAATTTCTTTGGGAAGCTCCTGACGGTACAAGAGTACTTACAACAAGGTTAGGTAAAGGTGTAAGAAACAATTTTTATGTAAATGCTTATGTGCCTATAATGAATGATATATCACTTTCTTCATATGACAGCTACAGGGTGACTTCTGAAAATGCGGGAACTCTTTATCACCGTGCCGATGAACAAGGGCTTTATAAGGATTGTTTTAAGTTACTGAATACAGCTGAGATCCATGAAAATCAGATAAAGGATACTTCAGATGCCGTTTGGGGAAATACTAACGAGACAACAGTCAAAACGGATAGACTTTTTCTTACCGGATGTGATTTCTCAGGTCCGCTTCCTAAAATTACAGAAATAATAAAGAAAATTAACGAATTATACACAGACAGAGAATTTAAAAGCGCTACACTTGAGGAATACACTAACAAATTGAAAGAAAGAGTTGACTATTCCAGCCTTAAGATAGTTAATGGTGAGCTTAGGGATGGTTCGCCACATATGTGTTCTGCAAATGCTCTTCAAACCCGCTCATACATAAAAAGACTAAATAAAAAAGTACAAAATAATATTTTGCATTTTACCGAGCCTGTTTCGGTTATGAGCATGATGGTCGGAGGCGAGTATGATAAGGAATTTATTAACCTTGCAATAAAATACATGCTACTGTCACAAGCGCATGACTCAATAAACGGGGTCACACAGGACAAAACGGCAGAGGATGTTGTAAACAGGCTCAATCAAGCCTTAGAAATAAGTGAGGTAACCGGCGATTATTCATGCGGAGAGATAATAAAAAGGATAGATACATCTATTTATGACAAGGGCGATGTTTTGCTTGTAGCCATTAATCCCACAGCAATGCCAAGGAATGAAATTGTCAGGGTTTGGCTTAATCTCCCGAGAGAGTGGAATGTTTTGGATTTTGACATCGTGGACTGCGATGGAAACATAGCTAAAACCCAGTTCCTTTCCAGACAGGAAGCTATATTATTAACTCATGAATTTGACTGCCGACCTTGGCCGTTGTATTCCGACAGATACAGTTTTCTTATGGACACGGGGGAGATTCCGTCAGGAGGATATAAAACCTATAAGCTTAAACCAAAAAACAAAATGGACAGAAACACAATATGCAGCTATATGGATATATACAGTAGTGGTCAGGAAATTTCAAAGCATAGCTGCTTAATGGAAAATGAATATTTAAAAGTAAAAGTAAATCAAAACGGTACAATTGACATATTTAATAAATCAACCGGGCAGAACCACGAAAACCTCAATTATTATGAGGATACTGGAGATTCCGGCGATTATTGGATATATTATCCGCCATATAGCAACAAAACATTCACGAGTCTTGGCTGCCAGGCAAGGATATGGACTGAGGAAAACGGCTCTCTTTCAGCCACTATTGCAGCAGAGGTCAAAATGAAGCTCCCTGCATATGCGATTCATCCCGAGTTTGGTATAAAAGGAGAAAGCAAAAGGGCAGACGAAGAAAAAGAGTTGACTGCAACAGCATATTATACATTGAAAAAAGGCTCTAAACGGGTGGATGTCAGGCTTAAGGTAGATAATACCGTAGAGGATCACAGGTTCAGGGTACTGTTTGATACAGGTATAAAGGTTGAAAAGTCATGCGCTGCCGGTCATTTCACAGTTGATAAAAGACCGGTTTGCCCACAACCTGATAGAGACAATGAATATTTTACCCATATGCAAACTGTTCCTCAGCAGGGCTTTGTGGATATCAGCGATGGAAAAACCGGAATTGCTTTTATAAACAATTGCCTGTCCGAATTTGAAACCATAGACAACGATACAGGTACCCTTGCCCTTACACTCTTTAGAAGCGTAAGAAACATGATTTGCACTACCGGTCCTTCATATAATATTTTCCCGGAGCAAAAGGGCGGCCAATCCTTAGGAATGCAGGAATATGAATATTCTATTTATCCGCATAGAGGATATTGGGATGAGGCATTTGTGTATAAAGAGACAACCTGTTTCAATGTTCCTTTAAGGCTTGTGCAGACTTCTTGCCATAGCGGTGTTTTACCTCTAAAGCAGGAGTTCATATCTGTAGAACCGGAAAACTTAGTGGTCTCTGCCATTAAAAAAGCAGAGGACAGAGAAAGCATCGTTATCAGGCTATTTAACCCGACAGACGATGCTTTAAAAGGCAGAATAAAGGTTTACTCAAGCATTAAAGAAGCATTTTTAACAAATTTAAACGAAGAACGTCAGCAAAGCTTGAATATCATTGGAGATAATGAAATTTCGGTAGAAGCCGGAAGTAATAAGATAGTAACAGTCGAGCTGGTGCATGATATGTAACCTTATATGTTATGGATGTAGTATTTTAATAATTTCATTAAAGCTGTTACAATAGGCGGAACAAAGCGCTTTTGTTCCGCTGGCTTCAATGTTACCGCCGGAAATACCGATTGTTGGATAACCGGCAAGTCTTATGGAGCATACGCCGGCGCCACTGTCTTCAATTCCGATGACTGAATTTCTTTCTTCAAACGGAATGCCAAGACCTACTCTGCAGGTTTCTGCATAAAGCCATGGATGCGGCTTAACTGCGAGCTCTGAGATAGTTCCGGGTTGACCTTTTATAAGGGGATAACCTGCAGTTATAATAGCATCATAAAAATCTTTAGGATCACCCATATTAAGTGTCCTGAAAGCTGACAATATCTCGGGCCAAGCCTTATAATACAGACCGGAGGTTACAAGACCAATTTTTATATTAAGTGCCTTTAGCTCATATAGAAATTCTTTCAGCCCCGGGGTGGGAACAAAAGCGTTTTCTTTGCCTTTGCCCTCCGTTATTTTTTTCATTTCTATGTCAGTGTGTTTATAATAATATGTACGAGCTTCCTCAACGGTTTTTTCGGGGCAGTACTTCTTTATGCAATATTCAAGATGCTCTGAGACACTGTGTCCGGAAACATAGGGGAGATCTGCATCTTCCAGCTCAAACTTTGGATTATCCAAAAGACTTGATATTGATAGTTGGATAATCCATATCCAGAATTCCTCACTTTTAACACTGGTACCATCAAGATCCATAAGCACTGCTTTAATGGGTTTTTCTATATAAACAGGATACACAGGATAATATGCGGAATAATTCATTGCTGACTTCACATAAGCAATGGTGTGATCATTGAAGACAATAAACTCTACCTTTCTATCACCTGTAGCGGTTACCGATATGACACCGTTTTTGCCTGCTGTAAAGAAACCATCACTACATTTTTCAAGGCTTATAAGCCCTGAGTTTTCATTGAAAACCCCCAAATCAGGAATTGTAATACTTTTTACCATAAGCTATCTCCTTCTCCTGCGTTTTATTCCGAATATTTCAAAATATATTAATAAGAGCCACTATTTTTTAACCTGAGCCAAAAATCCCGTCGCATCTTGCATGAGCTCAAGATTTTTTTTAATGAGTAGGCTTCTCTGTTCCACACAAGCGTATGAACGCAGCGGATCAGCAGGGGTGTTTATTACATAATCCAGCATTTTATCTATGGTAGTTGTAGCAACATGGCAGCGGGTATCTGAAGAGGCATAATATATTAGTAACTCACCTGTATCCCTTACTACGACACCGTTACAGAATATAACATTACCAACGTCACCGATATATTCAGAGTCCTTGGGAGCAATTAAAAAGCCGCCGGGGCTGTGGGTAATACGCCATGGCTTTTTTAGATCGCTTAAAAAGGCATACACCACATATCTTAAGCCGGATGCAGTATTACGCACACCATGCGCTATGTGCAGCCAACCTTTTTCAGTTTTAATGGGAGTCGGGCCCTGTCCATTCTTTGTTTCCTTGATAGTATGATATTGCCTGTCATCAACAATAATTTCTTCATCTATAACAGCAGGAACAATTTTTTCTGAAAGCCCCCATGCAATACCACCGCCTGAGCCTGCGTTAATGAATCCGTCCTGAGGACGGGTATAGAAGGCATATTTATTCTGGACAAACTCCGGGTGGAGCACCACATTTCTTTGCTGTGGTGATTTTGTTTTAAGATCGGGAAGCCGTTCCCACTTTTTCAGATCCGTCGTTCTTGCAATACCGCATTGAGCAATAGCACTTGTTAAGTCGCCCGGAGGAGCATCAGGATCCTTTCTTTCTGTGCAAAAAAGACCATAAATATAGCCATCCTCATGTCTTGTCAACCTCATGTCATAAACATTGATATCAGGTTCCTCTGTCTCAGGCATTAAAATGGGATAGTCCCAGAAATGAAAGCCGTCTACTCCGCTTTTGCTTTCAGCTACAGCAAAAAAAGATTTTCTGTCATAACCCTCAACACGAGTAATTAAATAAATTTTACCATCTATTTCAATTGCACCGGGATTAAAAACAGAATTTACACCGATTCGTTCCATCAAATAAGGATTTGTTTTTTCGTTTAAATCATATCGCCAAAAAATCGGCGTATGATCATTTGTAAGCACCGGATACTTATATCTGTCATAGATTCCGTTACCGAGTTGTTCTGTTTCATTCTTTCTTTCGATAAGCCTGTGGTGCTCTTCCACCAGTACCTTTAAACGTGTTTGAAAAATTCCCATAATAAATCCCCATCCTTAAGTTTTTATATACTGTAATACCCTATACCAATTTAGCAATTACAAATTTCTTCATCCCTTTAATTTTTATCTGTTGTAATAATCTACTGAGATAACCTTCTGGGTAATGCACAGAGACCGCCCACTGAATAAACCGCTGAGATAGCCCGCTCAATAATCCATAGAGACAATGTACTGAGTCAGTCCACTGAATAAACCACTGGGATAGCCCACTCAATAAACCACTGAGACAATCTGTTGAGTTAACCTACTGGACAATCCGCTATAACAGTCCATTGTAACAATCTACGAAGATAACCTCCTAACAGAATCCCTTTCAACAAGCTTGGTTGATATCAATATTTTTTCGGGAACCTGTTTCCTGTTTTCCATAATAGAAACAAGACGTAAAACTGCTGTTTCTCCAGTAAGCTCCTTGTAGACATGTATGGTTGTTAGTTTTGGTACGCACTCCTCAGATTGCGGAATGTCATCAAACCCGCTAACAGAAACCTCATTTGGAACAGTGACGGATAAATCCTCTAAAGCTTTGATTAGCTTTATAGCGTGAACATCATTTACACAGAAAAACGCTGAGGGTAAACCGGACCTTCCTGCTTTCAAGTGTTCAAGTATACCGTTATAATCGGATAAGTTGTTTTTTATAATCCATTCTTCACCAAAACTCAAGTTGTTTGCTTGAATTGCCTTATAATATCCAAGATATCTGTCAAAGAAACTTGATGATAGCTTGATGTTTCCAAAAAAACCGATTCTTTTGTGACCGTTTTTAATTAGATGATCAGTCATATTAAAGCTGCTTGTAATATTATCGGTAAGTATGTAATCTATCAAAATATTATCGTAATAATTATCAACAGAAACAATTGGAAGCCCGAAAGAACATATCTGTGAAACAAGCGTCTTAGGTAAGCAACCGAGCATAATAATTCCATCTGCAGTTTGTTCGGTTATGCAGGCAGGAGGAGCATCAAAGCCGTTTTCATCAACATAATATAGGATAATATTAAGGTTATGCTTTCTTGCTTCTTTTTCAATTCCAAATTGAATTAAACTGAAGAATTCTATGTTTCGGATGTTTCTTGGAACTAACATACATATATTTTTGTTTTGGTCTTTGCTTAAGCATGGCGGATTGTTTCTTGCTTCATAAACATAGCCCATCTCTTTAGCGGTACTTTGAACCAAACCCTTTGTTTTTGCACTTATTAAAGGCATATTTCGTAATGCAAGTGATACAGTGTTTTTGGAGACTCCAAGCTTTTTAGCAATGTCATCCATTGAGACTTTTTTAGACATAACTCCTCCAGTGATTAGATTATTTTGGAGCAATCACAATATGGTTATCCAGCCTTCGTAAGAAGGCTGATGAAATTTAAGAAGTCTAAAATTTCATCAGAAAGTCACTTTGTGACTTTCTAAGATAATCATATTATAACATAGTAAAATGTCAAATGAAATATTGTTTGTAAAATTAATAGTAATATTACGAAATAGGTTACATACAAAACCAATGCCCATTCTTTCTACAAATACATGGAACCTGATTAGAATAGAGTGAACTAGTTCAGCAAAGTTGAACATCAATCGTTTTTACTTGTAAAATACGCCTATGGGCTTCAGTATGGAGACTCTACTCCACCTGAAGTGTAGAATCGGAACCCGCAGCTACGTGTTTTTAGCGCACCGGGCTAAAATACACTTCATTAATAAGTGGGGGTCTTGGTTTTTTAATAAAGGTAGAGTAGAATAAATGAAAAATATACCTAATAGCTGGTTGACACGGCTTTATCAGATGGTTAGAATAAGTGTAATAAGTAAATGGCTGAATTTTTTCACATAAATTTATTTTGACGGGTTTTGAGTTATTTATAACACGGCGGGGAAGTTTAGTAAACAAGCAAGGGTAATTAGCGCATTAGTAAAATGCAGGAGGATATATATATGTTGGAGAATCTCGATAAAGCATTACAGGGAGAATCAAGACCGGTGTTTCCAAAACGTGCTGTCATAACAGCTGGAATGCCTTATGGAAATAAGGAACTGCATTTTGGTCACATTGGTGGCGTTTTTGTTCACGCAGATATGTTTGCGCGTTTTTTGCGGGATCGAATAGGCAAAGATAACGTAATTTTTGTTTCAGGCACTGACTGTTATGGCTCCCCGATTGTGGAACATTATATGCGATTGATTGAAGATGGAGAATTCGAAGGCTCTATTGAAGATTTTGTAGCCGGTAACCATCAAAAACAAGCTGATGTTTTAAAAGCCTACAACATAGCACTGGACTTATTTGCTTCCTCTGGTTTGGGGCGCTCCGCAGAAATCCATAAAGAGGTTTCGGATGCTTTTTTAAAAACCTTATATTCAAACGGGCACCTTGCTAAGTTAACAACATCTCAGTTTTATGACAGCGAGCATGAGGCTTTTTTAAACGGACGCCAAGTGACGGGAATATGCCCTATTATGGGTTGCAAATCTAGCAAAGCCTATGCTGATGAGTGCTCATTGGGGCACCAGTACCAACCGTCTGACTTGATAAATCCTAAAAGCACATTGTCCGGTAAAAAGCCGGAAATGCGTGATGTAACCAACTGGTATTTCAAGCTTAATGAATTTCATTCATTGCTTAAGGAATGGATAGAAAGCGTTAAAAAGCAACCAAACTCAAGGTCTTTTGCGGTTAAAAGCGTTGAAGAGTTCCTTGAGCCCCCGGTTATTTATATAAAAAGAGAGCATCTTGAAGACCTAGACAGCCTTTCTACAATGCTTCCAAAGTATGAGCTTATTGATGATGACAAGAAATCATCAGTTCCCATGGTCTTTTCAACGCTTGAAGACAGAGAAAAGGCAAGTGTTGTGTTGTCCTCCAATTCCATGCGTTTTCGTACAGGAAAGACCCTTGTTCCTTTCAGAATGACTGGGAATATTGAATGGGGTGTGCCTGCGCTGCCCATGGAAGGTATTGACAATTTAACCATTTGGGTTTGGCCGGAATCGCTTTGGGCACCTATTTCTTTTACAAAAACTCTTCTTGAAATGAGAGAAAAAGGTGATGATGAGTGGAGAAATTGGTGGTGTTCCGATGATTCACAGGTTTATCAGTTTATCGGTGAAGACAATGTATATTTTTACGGACCTGTGGAAATGTCAATGTTCATGGCAACGCAGGGGAAAGAACCATCAACCAATATACCTGATAACCACCTTAAGCTTCCTGAACTGATTGTAAACAATCATATATTATTCCTAAACAAAAAGGCGAGTAGCAGCGATGAAGTAAAGCCTCCAATGGCCGGAGAGCTTTTGGAGCATTATACTGCGGAGCAGCTTAGAGCTCATTTTTTAGGGCTTGGTCTTGGTATCAGAAGTGTAAGTTTTCAGCCAAAACCGCTGAATCCTAATGCCGGAAGCGGCAGTGATCCCGTATTAAAGGAAGGAAATCTTCTTACGAATGTATTTAATCGTGCTGTGCGCTCATGTTTTTACACTACCCAAAAATATTTTGATGGAATAATTCCCGTGGGGCAGCCAGATAGCGAGGTTGTTCTACAATCGCAAAAAACAGTCCTTGAATATGAAAGGCATATGTACAATTATGAGTTCCATCTTGTTATGAATATTTTGGACATTTTTATAAGGAATATTAATAAGTATTGGGTAAAGAATATAAAACAGGCTGAAGAAGAAAATAATGATGATCTTAGGAAGCAAGTTCTGATCGATTGCTTCCATATGATACGTACAGCGGTTGTTTTGGTTCATCCTATTGCACCGGAAGGCACAGAAATGATTCGCAGATTCCTTAAAATTGATGAGAGCATATGGAGCTGGGAACGCATTTTTGAGCCGATATATTCTTTTATGCCTGAACCAAAGACGCACAAGCTTGAATTCCTTGAGCCGAGAGTCGATTTTTTCGAAAAACACTCAAGCCAGCTTGAAAAATATGACTCTTAGCAAGCTTCCGCTTCCCAAAAGCAAATGTTTGAATAATTCTTTCCGATATTCAAAAAATAATGTATGGAAATATAAAATCCGTAAATACTTATACTAAGGCTATGATTTGTAATACTGTTTATTACGGGAAATGTAGAGTTGATAAACTAAAACAGCGGGTAAAACCTGTGTAGCTTACAAATTCTTAATGTATAAGAGGTGATTTTGTGAAAACATTGTTTTCATTCCATGCGGTAGGGGATACACAAAAATCTTTAAAAGACATAGGAAAAGAAACTAAGTGGATTGCAGCGATATCTTTTTCAATAATATTTTTTTTATTACTTTTCTGTTTATACGCAGAAAAAGTAAACGAGGATTTATCAAACAGCATGATTCGTCTTCACATTATAGCTAACAGCGACAATGCTTATGATCAGAAGCTAAAATTGCAGGTAAGAGATGCGATTATTGATTATATGAATGAAAAGATGGATGAAATAGGCACTAAAGAAGACGCAAAAGCTTTTTTATCTGGAAACAAGGATAAAATGGAAGCTGTTGCAAACGAGGTGTTAATTGCAGAAGGTATTGCTGATTCAGCGATGGTTTCTTTCGGAAAGTATCCGTTTCCGACTAAAACATATGGAAACATGATTTTGCCTGCAGGTTACTATGATGCTCTTAAGATTGAAATAGGCGAGGCAAAAGGTCAAAACTGGTGGTGTGTAATGTTTCCGCCGCTATGCTTTGTTGAAGATACAAAAGGTGTAATTGAAGAGGAGTATGTTGATTTGCTAAGGGATGAGTTAACAGAGGAAGAGATGGAGATTATCTCTTTGACAGGCTCTGATAGTGAAATTCCTGTAGAACTCAAGTTTAAAATAGTTGAAATTTTTCAAGAATCAAAAATAAAGCTTGCTAACCTTTTCAGGGGAATCCTTAGCTTCAAATAACCCGAAGCAGTAGGCAAAGCGAATGGTTCTCATCTTCTTAGGAGTAGCAGCGAAAAGGCGAAATATTCAATGACACTTGTGCGAATTAAGACCTCTGCCACTATGGGAGTGGGCTTTAAGGAGTGTTTGATAAAACCTTCATTCTTTCATGTAGGTATGCAAAACCCGTAGATCAAAAGCCGTTAATGCTGTATATTAAAGTATTAGCGGCTTTTTTATTATAGCTACCTGATCTTCTAAATTGCTTCCTGCATTGTTTCATCTGTTACCAGTAAAGAATACCCTGCCGGATATTGTCGAAAGCATAAAATATAAATAATTAAAATTTTTTAAAATAGTGTAACAAAACATGT
>ENA-UOOK01000554-UOOK01000554.1-fermentation-metagenome-genome-assembly--contig:-NODE-554-length-49784-cov-10.243258_pt1 | contig 49784 bp, 49 predicted proteins | sample MGYA00245777_ERZ724023 | MGnify/ENA primary metagenome ERZ724023 (study PRJEB28704, sample SAMN03018312) | fermentation metagenome | biome: anthropogenic terrestrial biome; feature: soil; material...
ATGTTCCCTTAGGATTTTTATCATTTTTCTTTATCTGCTGTGATTAACTGTGAATTATTGAAGTTTGGAAGTCGGTCATAAAAAGTAAAGAGAGCCTTTTGGCTCTCTTACTCTGTAGCTAAGCTTTTTTCGTACTCCGCGAAAATAGCCTCTTGAATTTTTTGCCTAGTGGTAGCGTTTATAGGGTGAGCGATGTCTCTAAATTCACCATCAGCCATCTTTCTGCTTGGCATAGCAATAAATAATCCATTTTGGCCTTCAATTACTTTGATATCATGCACTACAAATTCTTCATCAAAGGTTACGGAAACGATTGCCTTCATCTTGCCCTCTTCTGTTACCTTTCTTACCCTAACATCTGTGATATTCATTATTGTCCTCACCACCCTTATCTAGTGTAGATCATACTCGTTGTATATATTCTCGAAATATTCTAAAACTCCTTCTTTTTATTGAAAATAATTTAAAATTCTTTAAATCTTTTAAATTGTTAACAATAATTTGTTCTTTATTATATTTTTTGTTATGATATAATCATTCAGTGTCATAAAAATACGTTAGGAATACTATAAATATAGCTATAATTGGCAATACTATAAAATATATATATAAATAGATAGTGTTTAGGAGGCATAAATATGTTTGAATTTTTTATGGATCACCATATTTACAACCATATTCACTTTATTGGTATAGGTGGTATCAGTATGAGTGGTTTAGCTGAAATCCTGTTAATGGAAGGATATAATGTTTCAGGAACTGATTCAAAAGAAAGTCCCATATTAAACAGACTTAAAAAACTAGGCGCAAAAATATACATAGGACATAATAAGGACAATATTTCAGGTGCGGATTTAATTATATATACGGATGCTATATCCAATAATAACGAAGAACTTGTAGCTGCTGTGAATTCTGGTGCAGAGGTAATCGACAGAGCTACTTTTTTGGGTGCACTTATGAAAAATTATAAAAATTCAATTGCAGTATCTGGTACACATGGTAAGACTACTACAACAAGTATGATAGCAACCATAACAAACCACGTAAATCTAAATCCAACAATACTTATAGGAGGAGAGTTAGATGATATAGGTGGTAATGTAAAGCTTGGAACAAACGAGTATATATTAACGGAAGCTTGTGAATACAAAGCAAATATATTAAAATATTTCCCTACGATGGCAATTATACTGAATATTGATGAAGACCATTTAGATTATTTTAAAAATATAGACCATATAGTTGAAACCTTCATAGGATATGCAAAAAATCTTCAACCTTCAAGTTATTTAGTAATAAACGTTGATGATTCAAATTCGCATAAAATAATAGAAAATACAGTGGCAAATATCATATCCTTCGGAATAAATAAGGATTCAGATTATAAGGCAGAAAATATATCCTACACAGATGAAGGATACCCTAAATATACTTTGAATATTAGAAACAAAGAATTTCATGAAATACAACTAAGCGTAATGGGTATTCATAATATCTATAATTCATTAGCAGCAATAGCTGCAACACATACCTATGGAATTCCAATTGATATTATATCTGAGTTTATTACATTCTATAAGGGAGTACATCGTAGACTAGAGCTTATAGGAAGCATCAATGACATTAAAATAATAGATGATTATGCACATCATCCTACTGAAATAATGGCCAGTTTAAAGGCATTGAGAAAGAATGCTACAGGTAAAATATATTGTATATTCCAGCCTCATACCTTTACAAGAACTAAAGCATTACTTGACAACTTTGGAAAGGCCTTTAAAGATGCCGATAAGATTATTATTGCCGATATATATGCTGCTAGAGAATTGGACTTTGGTGTGATTCACTCAAGAGATTTAGCAAACAGAATAAAGGAAAATGGCTCAGATGCCATCTACTTAGGGTCTTTTGATGAAATAGAAGAATATCTATCACATGTAGTAAAGAGTAAGGATATAATATTGACAATGGGTGCAGGCAATGTATACCAAATAGGCAAATCAATATTAGAGCATCATAAAGAAAGAGCTGCAGTGTAAAACAATTCACAGTTCACAATTCACGATTCACAATTTAAAACCCGAGATCCTTCATTGGCAGACATTATACTGCCATGTTCAGTATGACGAAGTTACTGTCATTCTGAGCATAAGCGAATGATAATAACGAAAGGCATTGTCATTCTGAGTGTTAGCGAAGAATCTCGGGTTTGTGTTTTTAATTTTTAATTTACAATTTTACAATTCAATTGTGAACTGTGAATTGTGCATTGTGAATTGTTAAAGCACATTCATTGTGCTTTAACGTTATACATCTCTTCCATCATCTTTGTTATATCATTTTGATTATGCACGTAGTAGCTATAAACTTGCTTATTTATCGGTCTCATATCGGGTTTTCCTGGCAAAGTCATAAATTTAATATCATCTTTTCCTATACCAATAGCACTTCTTCCATAGGACAATAAATCTAACAAACTCATATCCGATTCAATATATTTAAATCCCTTAGTAATAATTTGAATTATATTATTTGAGGCTTTATCTGCTAAAGATGATAAAAGCTGCTGCTGGGCTTTTATTCTTCCAATATCGCCATCTATATACCCTCCTCTATTATTGTTGTTTTTTCTCCATCTCATAAAATCCAAAGCATTTTTCCCATCTAAAACCTGATGGCCTTTTTTAATATCAATTTTTAAAGGTGGTTTTGCTGTAGGGTCACTATAATTCATATCAAAGGGCACATCTACTTCTACACCACCTACTATATCTACCAGTTCTTTTACTGCTTCATAATCTACTAAAATATGATGGTGTATTGGGACATCATCTAGTAAATATGAAACAGTCTTTATAACCCCTTCTTCACCATGACTATAATAGACTGCATTAATCTTTCTTAAATCACCAGCATTGTATCCCTTTCTATGAACATATGTATCTCTGGGAATAGAGATAACATCAATTTTTTTAGTATCTCTGTTTAAGGATGCTAACAACAAACTATCCGTTCTTGTGTCTTCCATACCCAAAATCAAAAAATTGATTCTTGAACTATTCTTAAATGCTTCAGCCATTGAAGAAAATACCTTTTCTTCTTTAGGTTTTGCTTCCAATTTATTGAGTATTACTTTTGTAAAATCCTCCTTTTCATAAAATCCAAAACCCATATTTTCATTTATATCTATATCATTTGTACTAAGATAGCTTGCTGCTCCAATATATAAAGCAATAAAAAAACAAAAAAAAGATACAATAAAGACCTTAGTAAATGTTTTCATAAATAAACCTCCAATACTACTGTCTATTGTATCCAGTTTTAAATACTAACATACTTTAATAATTTTCCCCAATCAATGCAAACATGTTTTTCTTATATTCTTCTACACCAGGCTGATTAAACGGATTTACACCAGATAAATACCCTGAAATAGCACAGGACTTCTCAAAGAAATATATTAATTTCCCAAAAAAATATTCATTTAATTTTGGTACATTTATAATCAGATTTGGTACATTCCCTTTAACATGAGCCATAATAGTCCCTTCAAATGCTTTTTTATTTATATGGTCCATTGTCTTTCCATCTAGAAAATTTAACCCATCATAATTATCCTCATTTACCTTAATTTCAATATCATCTCTAGGTATTTCAATATTTATAGTAGTCTCAAATATATTTCTCTTCCCATCCTGAATAAGCTGTCCAATTGAATGTAAATCTGTAGTAAAATTAGCACTTCCAGGATAAATTCCTCTACCATCCTTTCCCTCTGATTCTGCATAAAGTTGCTTCCACCATTCAGCTAGATATTGAAGTCCTGGTTCATAATTTATTAAAATTTCTATTTCTTTTCCACGCCTATACAAAATATTTCTTATAATTGCATATTGATAGCATGGATTTTTCTCTAGATCAAGATTAGAATATTCCAGCATTCCAGCTAGGGCACCTTCCATTAATTTATCAATGTCTATTCCTGCTACTGCTATAGGTAAAAGTCCTACAGCTGTAAATATAGAATACCTACCACCGACATCATCTGGAATTATAAAGCTTTCATAGGCTTCATTAATCGCAAGTTGCTTTAGTGTACCTAATTCTCTATCAGTAGTTACATAAATTCTTTTAGCTGCTTCAATCTTACCATATTTTTCTTCCATATAATCCTTAAAAAATCTGAAGGCAATGGCAGTCTCTGTGGTAGTTCCTGATTTAGATATAACATTAATAGAAATATCCTTACCTTCAATAACATCAAAAAGATCTCTTAAGTATTTAGAAGAAATATTGTTGCCAACGAAATAAATTTCTGGTGTATTTCTTTTATCTTTAGGGATTATGTTATAGAAACTATGGTCTAAGGCTTCGATGCAAGCTCGTGCGCCTATATAAGACCCTCCTATTCCTATAACAATTAAAGCATCGGAATCACTTTGAATCTTCTTAGCAGAATTCCTAATTCTTAAATATTCATCTTTGTCATAATCTTTAGGTAAAGTCACCCATCCAGTATATTCACTACCTAACCCTTTTTTCTGATGAAGTAAATTGTGACTGGTTTCCACAAATGGCTCAAGAGCTTTAATTTCATCCCATCTTACAAAGACATTTGAATAATCTAAGCCTATATCCATAAAATCCCTCCTCATTATATAAAAGCCTAGAATTTAAATTCTAGGCTATTGCATTACCTCCATTAGTACAAGGGCATAATCATCATCCTGCTCCCCCCAATTGTGGTATATATATTTATTTTCTATTCCTTGTAATAAGTTATTAGGTGCCTTTTTTATTGTTTCTAAAATACCCTCGACACCAAATTCAACGTTATTGTGATCCTTAGCCTCTGTAATACCATCGGTATAAAAAAGAATTTTATCTCCAGGCTTTAATTGTATCATCTTCTCCTCATAGTGCATTACATCAAAAATTAATGCAATGGGATAACCCTTCATCAACAACAGCTCATATTTACCGTCATTAAATTTTACAGGTATACAATTATGACCAGCATTTGAATATCTAAATTCATGTGTCTTCTTGTTATATACTCCGTAAAATATGGTAAAATATTTATCAGATTCAAGGTTTAAAAACGTGAACCTACGATGAAGCTCAGACAATGCCAAAGATGGGCTCAATATATCATCTTTTATTGACCTCATAGTTTGTCTAATAAACATAGTCATCATAGAAGCCGCAATACCATGTCCAGCTACATCACTTATATATATCCCAATATTTTGCTCATCTATATAGAATATATCAAACATGTCTCCACTAAGCATCTCAGAAGCCTGATAAATATAGTCTATGTTAATATTTTCTATGGTCCCTTTTCTAGGTAAAATTTTCTCTTGAATTCTTTTAGCAAATTGCAAGTCCTTGCGCATTCTCTTATTTCTGTTAATAAGCTCCATCTCTAACTTTCTCTCCCTAGTTACATCTCTAAAGACTTCAACGGCCGCATATATTTCTCCATTTTCATCAGTAACCGGCGAGCTCTTTACAGAATAATAATGACCATCTATTATCTCTTCTTTCTGTATAGTTTCCCCAGTCAGAATACTTCTATTTGAGATACAAAATGAACATTTCTTATCCTTACAATAAGCTTTATAACACTCTATGCCAACTATATCCTCACCTAATGCACTTTTCATTGCTGCATTTGCAAATATGACTACACTATTTTTATCAACTACTCGAACCCAGTCAGCCATACCATCTAAAACATGATAATTTAGCATGTAATTTTGTTTATATTCTATATTTTTATTAATCGATTCTCCATCACATATCATATATTTCACCTTTTAAATTACATTCAGAAACCAAAAGTAATAGTTAAATTTTTGTCAATATCCTTTACCAACTTTCCCCCTTAATTCATTATAACATACTAGCAAATAATTCTATATATAAAATATCGACAATTATATTTCTAATTATATAATATTTATTTAATATTTAACTTTTACCTGCTCTTCTTCTGAATACCTACCCATGGCATATAAAACGTCTGATAGTCTATTGACATATTTAATAACCAAAGGATCAACTTCAGCTACTCCAGATAGTGATATAATTCTTCTCTCTGCCCTTCTGCATACAGTTCTGGCAACATGCAGATAGGCAGATTTCTTATTTGTTCCAGGAACAATAAACCCAGTAGGATCGTTTAATGCTCCCATATATTTATCAATTAATTTTTCAAGATTTAAAATGTCCTCTTCCAATATATGAAACTTTACCTTAGAATCATCTTCTGTTGCTAAATTAGTAGCTACTGTAAAAAGCTTGTTTTGTATTTCCTGTATAGTATCATACATTTCCTTATCATTGACATAACTTTTAGCTAAGCCCATAAATGTTCCAAGCTCATCAACTGTACCATAGCTCTCAACTCTTATATCATCCTTTGAGATTCTCTTTCCATCAAATAATGATGTAGTCCCTTTGTCCCCTGTTTTAGTATAAATACCCATGAGTTTACCTCCTATATAATTATTTTACAGGTGGTTTTGGTCCATAAAACTGATAATAATCCACCTTTATTCTTCCGTTATAAAGTTTTCTTTTTCTATCTGCCTTCTTTCCATAATGTTTTTCAAAATTTTCATCTGATGTTATTATATAGATAGACCAAGTGTCAAGCTCTCTGAATTTCTTTCCAAAATCCCTGTATAATTCTTCAATCTCTTCCTTTTCTCCTATTCTTTCACCATATGGTGGATTAGTAATTACTACCCCATATTCGTTTTTTAAATCAACATCCCTCATATCTTTCATAAAAAACTGGATATCTTCATCTAGTCCTAAATTGGCTGCATTGTCTCTAGCCCTAAGCATAGATCTCTTATCTATATCACACCCAAGTATATTTAACTTACAATCATTGTCTATGGCCTCAAAAGCCTTTTTTCTAGCCTCAGCCCAAAATTCCTTATTTATTCTTGGCCATTCTTCAGAAGCAAAATTTCTATCAAGACCAGGTGCTATATTCCTTCCAATCATTGCCGCTTCTATTGGAATGGTTCCGGACCCACAAAACGGATCCAGAAGTTGACGGTCTTTGTTCCAGTAGCTCAAAAGTATCATAGCAGCAGCAAGAGTTTCCTTTATAGGCGCATCTCCTGCTCTATCCCTGTAACCTCTCTTGTGCAAAGCCTCACCCGACGTATCTATAGTCAATGTTGCCATATCCTTTAGCAATGAAACCTCTGCACCAAATTTAGCCCCTGTTTTTTCAAACCAGTCAACATGATATCTTGTTTTAAGTTTTTCTACTATGGCCTTTTCTACTATTCTTTGTGAATCCGAAATGCTAAATAATTTAGAATCCTGACTCTTTCCCTCAACTATAAAATTCCCATCCTCTGGTATCCATTCATCCCATGGTAATGCCTTAGTCTGTTCAAATAATTCATCAAAGGTCAGCGCCTTAAATTCACCCATTTTCAGCAATACTCTATCTGCAGTTCTCAACCACAAATTTACTCTAGGTATGTCCTTTTCTTCAGCCACAAATGTAAGCTTTCCATTTTCAACCTTTATATCAGTAAAACCTAAATTCAACAATTCTCTTTTACAAACTGCCTCAAGCCCAAAAGCTGTTGTAGCAATCAATTCTACTCTTGCCATTGCATCCTCCTTAGATATATTATTCTTATTATACCTCAAATCTTACCATTTAATAGAATAATTTTATTTACTATGGGTATACATGAAACATTAAAGTAAATAATAAAATTATTCAAGGAGGTTTTATATTTGAAGAGTTTAGGAGCATTATACCAAAGTGGAGATTGGAAAGGCGAAAAACACGTGCCAGTAATACATGCAAGAGAAACCGCTAATAAAGATGAATTTATTGACGTAAAAGTACTTATCGGAGAAGAAATTCCTCATCCAAATACTCTAGAACATCATATTTCATGGATTAAAATTTATTATCAACCAGAAGGAAGTAAATTTCCAGTAGAAATTGCAAATGTAGATTTTGCAGCCCATGGAAATCTGGGAGTTTTTACGGATTATTGTGCACAAGTTAAATTCAAAGCAGAAAAATCCGGTACACTATATGCAACAGCATATTGCAATATCCATGGATTATGGGAAAATAGTCAACAAATTACAATCACTGAATAGTTGACATTTTCATATTAATGTATTAATATATCCTTAATTCTATATGAGTGATGGGAAGTCAGTAGCTATATTGCTTAGTTTAACAGAGAGATGACCAAGGTGAGAGGTTATCAATGAGTTTTATAGTGAATTACAATTCCTAATAAAGTCGCTATGGTTGCCACACTTTACGTGGTCTGAGGCTATATGCAAATTAAGGTGGTACCACGGGTTTTCTCTCGTCCTTTAGGATAAGAGAAAACCCTTTTTTATTTTATGATGTATTACAATTGAGGAGGAGTTTAATGAGTAATGTTTTTGATTTATTAAAAGAAAGAGGATATATTGATCAGGTTACATTTGAAGATGAACTAAAAGAATTACTAGAAAAAGAATCAGTAACATTTTATATTGGATTTGATGCCACAGCTGATAGTTTGACTCTAGGACATTTTCTACAGATAATGGTAATGATGCATATGCAAAATGCCGGGCATAGACCAATCGCTTTACTTGGTGGAGGAACCACCATGGTTGGAGATCCAACTGGAAAATCCGATATGAGAAGAGTCCTAACAAAGGAAATTATAGACCACAATGCTGAAATGTTTAAAACTCAGTTAGGAAGGTTTATTGATTTCAATGATGATAAGGCTATAATGGATAACAATGCAAACTGGCTGTTAGATTTGAACTTTTTGGATTTTATGAGGGAAATAGGGGTACATTTTTCAGTAAATAAAATGTTGACAGCCGATGCTTACAAAACTCGAATGGAAAGAGGTTTGACCTTCTTCGAATTTAGTTATCAGCTGATGCAGTCCTATGACTTCCTTGTTTTATATAGGAAATACAATTGTAAGCTTCAACTTGGAGGAAGTGATCAATGGTCAAATATTCTCGGTGGATATGACCTGGTTAGGAAGCTTGAGGAGGATAAGGTATATGCAATGACCTTTAAGCTTTTAACTACAGCAGAAGGAAAGAAGATGGGTAAAACTGAGTCTGGAACTATCTGGTTGGACCCTGAAAAAACATCTCCTTATGACTTATATCAATATATGCGAAATGTAGATGATAGAGATGTTGAAAAATTCCTTGCTTTGTTGACATTCCTACCTATGGATGAAGTAAGAAGATTAGGCACACTAGAAGATGCTGAAATCAATAAAGCAAAAGAAGTATTGGCATTTGAGGTAACTAAGATTATCCATGGTGAAGAAGAAGCACAAAAAGCACAAAATACAGCAAGAGCATTATTCTCAGGCGGAGTAGATGCTGACTCAATCCCATCTACGGAAATGGATAAGAAGATATTTGAAGAAGGAATAGGTATACTTGACTTACTAAAAGCCCTGGGGCTTACAAAGTCCAATGGCGAAGGTAGAAGATTAGTAGAGCAAGGTGGGATAACAATCGATGATATGAAAATTGAAGCTATTGATAAGACCGTTACATTAGATGATTTTAAAGATGAAAAAATATTGATAAGAAAAGGTAAGAAGATATATCATCAGGTTAGAATATAAAATTACAAAATAAGGTAGGGTGATTACATGCTATTAATTAAGAACGGACTTGTTTACACAATGGCTGGTGAAGTCATAGAAAATGGCTGTATTCTGATTAAAAATGGAAAAATAGCTGAAGTAGGTAAGGACATTCATTCTCCAGCCGATGCCATGATAATAGATGCAGAAGGAAGAATGGTAACTCCAGGATTTGTTGAAGCTCACTGTCATCTAGGTCTTGAGGAAGATGGAATAGGCTTTGAAGGTGATGATGTAAATGAAATGGTAGATCCAGTAACACCCCACATCAGAGCAGTAGATGGGATAAATCCAATGGATAGAACATTGATGGAAGCATATCAGGGTGGTGTAACTTCAGCTATTACAGGTCCTGGTAGTGGAAATGTTATCGGTGGGCAAGCAGTCGCAATAAAAACTTATGGTCATAGAATTGATGATATGATAATCAAAAATCCAGTGGCTATGAAGGTTGCCTTTGGAGAAAATCCAAAGAGAGTTTATAACGATCAGAAAAAATCCCCTATTACTAGAATGGGAACAGCAGCTATCCTAAGAGAAACATTATTTAAAACAAAAGCCTATATGGAAAAGAAGGAAAAGGCAATAGATAATATGCCCGAATTCGATATGAAGCTGGAAGCTATGATTCCAGTTCTAAAAAAAGAAATTCCTCTAAAAGCCCATGCTCATAGAGCAGATGATATATTTACTGCTATAAGAATAGCCAAAGAATTTAATGTAGACTTAACATTGGATCACTGCACAGAAGGTCATTTAATAGCAGAGGACTTGGCTAAAGAAGGAAAAGGAGCTATAGTTGGACCATCAATGGGGCATAGAACTAAATTTGAATTAAAAAATACAACATTTGAAACACCCAAGATTCTTAATGATGCAGGAGTAAAGATTGCAATAACCACAGATTCACCTGTAATCCCCCTTCAACATTTATCTCTATGCGCAGGTCTTGCTCACAAGGCAGGTTTAAGTGAGATGGATACTCTAAAGGCAATTACTATTAATGCTGCGGAAATTGTAGGAATAGCAGATAGAATCGGAAGTATTGAAGTAGGCAAGGATGCTGATATAGCTATATTTGACGGAAACCCAATCAAGGATATAAATTTTGAAACCTATATGACCATAATTGATGGAAAAATCGTATATAAAAGATAATATAAATAATGACCATATTGTATCCTAGCAATATGGTCATTTAATTTATTCAGCTAATCCTTTTAATATCTCTATTTCCTTGGCATACCCTTCTAGCTCGTTAGGAGTTTCAAGATAAAAAGGTAAATTCTTCAACTTAGGATGATTTATAATCCTAGCCATAGCTTCTAATCCAATACTTCCCTCTCCTATTTTTTCATGTCTATCCTTATGGCTAGAAAATGGATTTTTACTATCATTTATATGAACTGCATAGAGTCTATCCATGCCTATTACCCTATCAAATTCTTCTATTACTTTGTCTAAATCATTTACTATATCGTACCCCGCATCATATATATGACATGTATCAAGACAAACTCCCATTTTATCCTTAAGCTTTACACCATCTATTATTTGCTTAAGCTCCTCAAAGCTACGCCCTATCTCCGTTCCCTTGCCTGACATGGTTTCCAATAAAATTTTTGTAGTATATTCAGGTTTCAATATATCATTTAGCATATCTATGATATATTCTATTCCCTTTTCAACACCCTGTCCTACATGACTACCAGGATGAAAGTTATAATAATTATGAGGCAGGTACTCCATTCTATTTAAATCATCCTCCATGACCATCTTTGCAAATTCCCTTGTCTCAGACTTCCCTGAACATGGATTTAACGTATATGGCGCATGAGCAAGAAGCTTACCAAAATTATTTTCTTTCATTATATCTATTAATTTTTCCACATCATTAGGATCAATGTCCTTGGCTTTACTTCCTCTTGGATTACGTGTAAAAAACTGAAATACATTAGCCCCAATCTTTAGAGCATCCTTACCCATGGCTTCATATCCCTTAGATGTAGATAAATGACAACCGATTTTGAGCATCTTTTCCCTCCAGTTAAATAGTCTATAGCACCTTATTTAGTGCCTCCTTTAAAGCTGTAGCTTCTTCATCAGTAAGTGTAGTTCCCTTACCCATTCTACCTTCTTCATGATTCCAATCTCTTATATCATATTTTGCAGGTCTGTTGTTCCAGCTTACCTTATTTAATTCCTTTGTCCAAACCCCCCTTTCAGATAGAACGGCTATTCTTTCGGTTATTTCATATTTTAACTCTGCCATAAAATATCACTCTCCTAATTTATCTTTGTAAATTCAACATAACGCCTAAATATCAATTCCTAAAAACTTCTTTACTAAAGATCCTACCACAAAAGATAGCGCTGCTACAGATAAACTTATTGTAGCCATTTCTAAAAATCTTTTCTTAAATGGTAAATCTTTAGCTACAGAAATATAGAAAGTAAATACTAGTATGATTAATACTACAATAACAAGCATAATAATAAGTGAATATATATATTGATCGCCTGGTAATATCAAATATGGCAACACCATTAGTACGACGGCTAAGATATACATAATACCTGTATAAAGCGAGGACTTCAATGCATTTTCATTTTCTTCAGACCTTGCAGACAAATATTCAGAAGATGCCATGGATAATGTAGCAGATATACCTGTTATCAAGCCAGATAAAGCCACAAGTTTGTTGTCTTGCAATGCAAAACTCATTCCAGCAAGAGTACCTGTCAATTCCACAAGAGCATCATTAAGTCCCAATACCATAGAACCAACATATTGTAATCTATCTTCGTCCAGCATATTTATGAGAGCTTGCTCATGTAACTCTTCATCACGAAATATCTTTTTAGCCTCAGGAACTTCTGATATCAGATGTAAGTAGGATTCTTGTGCTGTTTTTTCCCCGTTTTCCATAATCTTAATGGTGAATGTATATCCAAATATTATACTTAACAATGAAAATATAAATACTTTAAATCTTTGTGGCTCCAGTTTTTGACTTGTATATTTTTCCCATATCTTGCCATGAATACCCTCTTCACGTGCAATACCTTCTAAAATTTTAACTTCCGACTGCTTTTTAACTCGTTTGGCTAAATTAAGATAAATAGCCTGTTCTGTAACTTCGTTTTGTTGAAGCTTAAGAATAATCTGCTTTGATTTTTCTGATATTATTTTTTCTTTATTTCCCATATCAAACACCCCCTAATTCCTCAAAGCACCTTTATTATAATACCCTAATAAAATATTGTAAACCTACACAAAAAAATCTAGACCAAATAAATTGATCTAGAATATCTTTTTCGACTATGACCTTAGAAGTAATTATTGTACATTATACATGCCATTGCTATGCATGTAATTGAATATTCCTTCTCCATGCTGCTGTTCTTCTTTTTGTATATGGTTTAATGCATTTCTTAAGTTAGTATCCGTACACTCAAATATCGTTGTGTCGTATGTGCCTGACACATATTTTTCAGTCATAAGTAAGTCACTGCAAAGTTCAGCATCACTTTGATTAGTCATACCAGCACTACCTTCCATCTGTGAACTCACTTGCTGCTGTTGACCTTGCTGATTTTGCTGACCTTGTTGACCTTGACTTTGCTGTTGTTGACCTTGCTGTTGTTGACCTTGATTCATATTTGGAACCTGCCCTGATAATATCTGAGAGATTGTATTGTAATGTTGTTGCTCTTGTGAAGCATATGTGTTAAATAATTGTTTTAGCTGTGGATCCTGTACTTGATTAGCATAGTTTGTATACTTCTGAATACATATCTCTTCATGCTTTTTTTGATCCTCTAGCAACATTTTCTCTTTTTGAGAAAGATTTATTTTAGTCATATAATCACCTCCTAAAGATATCTTTCCAAAAGTACTTAGTATTATTCAATAGGTAATTAACAAATTAATATTATTAAATTTGATATTATTTAAATATTACAATATAATTAATTAAAATACTAAATTGATAGGAAGTGTTTAATTTGCAAACAATATCATTTACAGGATATACAATAGGAAAAGATGCATATAAGGCTATTCCTTCAATATGTTCAAGATATGGAACTAAACTACAGATAATTGGTGGACATAAAGCTCTTGAGGCGGCTGTGTCAGAACTTAAATCATGTATTAAGGATTCCGATATAGAGCTACTCGAACCACTGTTTTATGGTGGAGAATGTACATATGAAAACATGAAAGCTTTAGCAAAAAAGTCAAAAGAAAGTGGTGCAAATATTATTGCTGGAGTAGGCGGAGGAAAGTCTATAGATACAGCCAAAGGCATCGCATCTATGCTCAATCTTCCCGTAATAACAATCCCAACAATAGCTGCAACCTGTGCTGCAACTACTGCACTCTCTGTAGTTTATGATTTGAATCATAAGTTTGTGGAATTTATGTTTTATGACAATCCTCCAATTCATACATTCATAAACAGTGGCATAATAGCAAAGGCTCCAACTAAATATCTTCGTGCTGGGATGGGTGATACTTTAGCGAAACATTACGAATGTAATTTTGCCACGCGTAATGATAATTTGAATTTTACTAGTGCACTAGGTAGAACTATTAGTAGTATGTGTACTGAACCACTTTTTACCCATGGTACAAAAGCATTATTGGATTGTAATACGAGAAAAGTAACATCTTCACTGGAACAGGTTATTCTAGCTAATATAGTAAATACTGGAATGGTATCGCTGCTTGTTGACGAAAACTATAACGGAGCAGTAGCACACTCATTGTTCTACGGTCTAACATTGCTACCTCATATAGAAGAAAAATATCTGCATGGTGATGTTGTAGCTTATGGAATTTTAGTTCAATTAATGATAGACAATCAAATTGAAAAAGCAAAAATGATAAGAAATTATCTAAAGGAATGGGATTGTCCAATTTGTCTATCAGATATTGAAGTGCCATTGGATCGTAGAATTCTTGACCCTGTTTTAAAAGAAACTGTAATTGGACCAGATATGGAGCATCTTCCATATAAGATAAATGAAGATATGGTTTATGAAGGAATGCTTTTGGTTGAAGGTTTGAATAACCAAATATATAAATGAAGGTCTGCATTTTAAGCAGACCTTCATTTTTATATTCATGATATATTATTTTCTATACAACTCCATTAACTTTATCAATCGCTCTATTGCAGCGACAGAAGCCTTATGATCTTGAGAGAAGTTGATACGGAAACTATTGGTAAATTGTGGTCCAAATTCTGTACCAGAAGTAACTGTTACTTCTGCCTGAATACGTAAAACCTTAATGAAATCTGACATAGAGATTTCAAGCTCTGGAAGTGTAACAAACAGATAGCTTCCTCCTTCAGTAGTTCTTGCCTCAATACCATCTACTGCTCTCAATTTTTCTAGCAAATCATCTCTAATAGCTTGATGTTGTTTAATTCGTTCCTCCATCCATCCTTCTGGTTCGTTAAACCAATTTTTGAATACAGCTTGATTGTATCCGCTACAACGTAATGACACTATAGCTTGTAACTTTTCCATACGCTCAATAATAGCAGCGCTACCAAAAGCCACACCTAGACGATATCCACTCAAGGATTCTGTCTTTGAAGGTCCTATTATAGTGACAAGATTATCAGGAACAATTTCTTGATTCCTTAGATGAGTATATTTACGACCATCAAATATTTGGCGAGAATAGAGTTCATCAGCTATAACAGTAACACCATATTCTTTACCTAACTTTCCAATAGACTTAACTTCTTCTTCTGAATAAATAGAACCTGTTGGATTGTTTGGATTTGAATATAAAAATAGCTTCACACCATTCTTGAATGATTCTTCAAGTGCTGCTAAATCAAGACCTGCTCGATCTGTATATTTAGTATATTCCATCTGAATTGGTACCAACTCACCATCAAAGAACTCAACAAGTTTACGATTTGCAAAGTAGTCAGGTTCAACTATTGCTACTTTGTCGCCTCTGGCTATATTTGCACCCATAGCAAGGAACAATGCCCCTTGAGTACCAGGTGTAGCGATTATTTCGTTAGCAGGATCTATAGCTGCTCCTGTAAAATCAGATAACTTTTTAGCTAAATCATCAAGGATAAAACCCTTCCCACGATACTCTGTATAAGCCTGTGCACCACCTATTTTAACACCTTCAACGAATGAATCAAGAGTTCCTGGAATAGGTGTGAAAGCATCTACATCACCATGAGAAAAATCAATCGGAACACCAGAAAGCTTTTCTCCGCGTATATCCAATTTAGTAGTATGCTGACGTGATTCTTGACCAGGTGCGTTATCAACGCCAAGTTTTTTGAACTTGCTAATAATATCCATCAAAATCTCCCCCTCGTTACTTATGTACCTATTAATACATAAAATTTATTTATAATTCTTAATTTTATTGAATTACTTACTCGTTATTATTCTAACATGTTTAGGACTATTTTTCAAAACATATGAGACAAATGATGTACTAATACAAACTAAAAAAATTTATATAGATAAATATAGGTATTTCTGTAGATAATAAGATAATAAATAAAGGAGAGTGCTCATATGAGTAAATATATAGTATTATATAGACATGGAATACCAGAGGATAAAAATATTATACCGGATGATGATTTAAGATCACTTTCAATCAGAGGTAGAAGACTTTTAAGTAAAAGTATAGCTGGATTTAAAATAATGCTAGGCAAAAAGAAATATATTAAGATCTATTCCAGTCCTAAACTTAGAGCAGTTCAAACAGCTGAAATGCTATCATCTGAGCTTAAGATAGCGCCTCCACAGTACTTTGACTTTCTTGCTAACGGAGGCAATATAAGACTAATTAAGGAAATAGTTCAACATCTTAATCCAAGTGAAGTAGCTGTCTTAGTTGGACATCAGCCATTTCTCTCTATTTGGAGCCAAGAACTTTCAGGAATTTATCTTCCATTTAAAAAAGGAACTGCTGTCTGTTTCAGATTCCCTAATGAAGGCAATGAGAAAGCTGAGCTAAGATGGTATTTACAAACTAGAGACTTTATAAAAATTACAGGCAATAGAGCTTAAAAAATTAAACCCTATGAATTTGCACATTCATAGGGTTTAATATACTTTAACTCATCTTATAGTTGTTGTATTGCTTAACTAAGAAGTTTAATAAAGTATCTTTAATCCTTCTGTTATTACTTCGACCTTAGCCTTCAATACCTCTTCTGTAAAGCTTGATGGCACATATGTCTTAGAATCAATTAGCTCAGGTGCCACACCTAGTTTAACAAGCATCTTTGCAAAATTATAATTGTCTTTTCCTATGGTAACTGAAGTCCATTGGGCACCTCTTACTAATTCTGCAGTCTTTGTCTCCTGATTCCAAGTCACTTCATAACCCAAGCTTTCTCCTACTAATCTCAAAGGAATCATTTGAACTCCATTTAGTTCTTTAATGAATTCTTTTCTTAAAATAAATTCTTTAAATTCTTTTGGTTGAGATTCTTCAGGTTGTTCTACAGGAGTCTCTAAAGATGTTTCTTCTCTTACAGGCATAACAACTATCTTTTTCGGAGATGTTTGGCCAGGATAGCTTTCTAACACGATATCATAAAAAACTATTAAATCTCTATTTGCCAAATCTCCAGTTTCTAACGCTTTTCCATCCTTATCAACAATAACAGTATCATCTGATGGTCTAATAATCATACTACCTTCAGCATTTAATAAATCTTTATTAAATTTTGAAACCATTGTACCTTGATAATCTTCATTGTCATTGATAACTACAACATCAGGACCTAGCATTGGTGGATAGCTCATTGTCATAATTGTATCTTTATGGTAGAAAATAGTGACCTCAAGTCCTTCCGCCAAGTCTTTCGTTTTAGAAAAACCCAAGGTCTTATCACTTAATAGAATAACATCGTCATTAATGTAAGCCTTTATTAGATCAAGACCTTCTGTTTGATTATTCCTTACCAAAATATATAGCATATCATTTTCATTTTCAACTTTTTCAATTTTACCTTTGAATTCGATATATTCAGCTTCTTTAGCTTCATCTTCTGCAGGCATGACTATAGGTGAATTTATTGGTACTATATCCTTATCCTCACTCTCTGCTTTCAATGCCACTGGACTAAAAGTTATACATGTGGCTAAAGACAATGCCATAGCTTTTTTAATATTCATAACTCATACCTCCTAATATTTCTATAATATTAGTATACATATTTTTTATATATAATGGGTTACATACTGGTTACAGGTTAATTTTATCAATTGCTTTGCTTAATCTCTTAAGTCCTTCTGCTAACAATGCTCTTGAACATGCATAATTGATTCTAATAAAACCATCTCCACCTAGTCCAAACCACGAACCACCATCAAATGCTATCTTTCCTTCTTTAATTATCAACGCCTCCAATTTTTCGCTATCACTTTCATATTCTCTTAAATCAATCCACCCAAGATATGTTGCTTGAGGTCTAATTAATTTAGCCTTTGGAAGATTTTCAGCTAAGTATCTCTTTATAAATTCTATATTCCCCTCCAGATATCGGAGCAACTGTTCTAGCCACTCTTCTCCTTCTTTGTAAGCAGCTTCTACTGCAACTATACTCAACGGATTTTGATTTCCAATATTGTTTCTCTCTAATTGTTCTCTATACTGAGTCATTATCTTGTTATTTGGAATTATAACATTTGAAGCTTGCATCCCAGCTAGATTGAAAGTCTTGCTTGGCGCTGTACAAGTGATAGAGATATTAGCCAAGTCCTCACTCAAAGAACCAAACATAATATGTTTATTTCCTGAATATACTAAATCATTGTGGATTTCATCAGAGACTACTATTACATCATTATCCAAGCAGATCTTACCCATTTTTCTTAATTCTTCTTCGGTCCAAACCCTTGAAACTGGATTGTGTGGACTACATAATATAAACATCTTTACTTTTGAGTCTTTAATTTTATCTTCAAAGTCATTAAAATCTATTTCATAGAAATCGCCATTGTTTTTTAGTTCATTAACGACTATGTGACATCCATTATTTTCAACTGATTTTTTGAATGGATAATATACTGGCTGTTGAATTAGCACCTTGTCTCCAGGTCTCAAAAGAGCTTGTACTAAATAATTGACTGCTGGTACTATGCCTGGTGTAAATTCTATCCATTCCCTTTTTATTTCCCAATCAAAACGTTTTTTAGTCCAATCAATAATAGCTTGATAATAGCCATTCCTTCTCACACTATATCCATATATTCCATGTTCTACACGTTTTCTTAAAGCTTCAATAATAGGTTCAGCTACTTTAAAATCCATATCCGCTACCCAGAATGGTAATATACCATCTTCACCAAACATTTCCCTTAATGTTTCTGGATCCCACTTAGAGGATTCAGTCTGGGTTCGATCGATAATTTCATCAAAATTGTACTTCATTAACAACATCCTCCTTTTAATGTAATTCTCCAAATCATATGGTGCATACCCTCACCCCAATAATTTTCAATAAAATAATTAGGTGCCCCAAATTTCTTAGTCCATACTTTTTGAGAGTTTGAATAGCCACTGTCCAAGCAAAATTCCTCTATACCTCTATCTATCAAGACACCATAAATGGCATTCAATAGTAAACTACTTATACCTTGTTTTTGATAATCAGGCATGACGAAAACAGTTCCTACCTCAAAGAGATCCTTTAGCTCTCCATTAGTACAACTATCAATCAATTCACTTGATTTACCATATTCTATAGTTCCGACAATATTCTCATTATATTCTGCAATTAGAAAATATCTAAGCTTTCCTTCACTTTCAAGGTCATATTGTAAATATTTATTCTTCGTCTGAATTTCCTCTTCAAGATCGTAGATTTCATTTTCAATGCCTTCTTTTATGAAAGTATCATTTATTACTAATTTGAAAAATTCCTGTAGTTTTTCCTTATCTTCCATTTTTGGTCTTCTTATTGTAATGTTTAACAAATTAATCTCTCCAAAGTCTAATAGTTTTATTTAGATTATTACTACATCAAATATTTTGTTTGTCCATTGTTTTTACTTAACATATATAATAAAATTATAGCATACTTTATGCCAATTATTTACAACAAATATAAAAATGCATAAAAAAAGGTTAGCCCAAAATATGGACTACCTATTTTTATCTATAAAAATGTCCATTCTTTTCTCTTAAATACTCCAATTCCTCGGGCGTTGATTCACGACCCAAGTCTTCATTCTGATAAGGATATCTTCCATATTTCTCAAGAACTGCACGATGCAATTTTTCAAAATATAGTGTATTATCGTCTCCTAATGCTTCATAATATTTTAATGCCCAGTCATGTAGTTCCAATGATTCAGAATGCATAAATGGCAATAAAATAAACCTCTTCTCTGCTTTTGATAAGATATCATATTCAGGATGGGCAACAACTACCTGAGCTAATGCGATAGCCATCTTGTCTTGAGTATATGTCCTGATATCATTCCTCCAGAGATTTCTAGAAAATTGATCCAACACAATAATCTCTGCCAATCGTCCTCTAATATCTCTTCTCCAATCTACCAATAAACCTTCAGAAGCAGCTTCCCAAGTATTCAAAAATTCTTCCCTAATTTTGTTATCAAAATTATCGTTCTCATCGAAATGAAGTGGAATATGCTCTGCATCAAACCAAAAATCAAGAACTTCTTTCCAAGTCTTTACTTTCATCGAATCAGTCCTTTCTTTGAAATATTATAGTTATCTTCTTTATACCCAACTAAAGTTTGTAAAAACTATATACTCTTTTTGTCATCCTGAGTTTTACAGTATGATTACAGCTTTCGAAGGATCCCGGGTTCAGACCAGAGATTCTTCACCTGCGGTTTAGAATGACACTAGCTGACGCTCATATAAAATGCTGTGAATAGTAACATTAAGATCAATTAAAACTATTTTAAGTACATTATATATTGTATTTTCTATTTCAATAATATATAATGTTTTAAAAATTAGGGGTGATAAAGATGGCATGGATAGTTGGAGATAAAGTTATTCTTAGAGATTATAGAAAAGAAGATTTACCTTATATGAGGAAGTGGGTTAATGACAATGAAATAACCAGATACTTAAGCAATATATTTTTATATCCTCACACATTAAATCAAACTGAAGACTTTTTAAATAGTATTCTAGAAGGAAAAAGTGACTACAAAGCATTTGTCATTGCACATAAGGAAACAGAAGATTATATTGGTCAAATTGACTTAATAAAAATTGATTGGATAAATAGAGTTGCTACCTTAGGAATTGTAATAGGAAATAGTGATAATTTAAGTAGGGGATATGGAACGGAAGCCATAAAATTAATGGAAGACTTCGTATTTAATACCCTAAATCTTCATAAGTTGGACCTAGAAGTCGCAGCTTTTAATGAACGTGCTATAGCTTGCTATAAAAAATGTGGTTTTAAAGAAGAAGGAAGAATTCGAGAAAATCGCTTCATCGATGGCAAATATACTGATACATTATTTATGGGAATATTGAAAAAGGAATACCAAAATAAATAAAAACAATCTGATGTGAGAGGTAGTCCAAGGATATGGACTACCTAATTAACTAGATTTAATGGTTTTCCTTCTGTTATTACTAATATAATTAAATGCCATGACTCCTATTAATACAAGTCCCCAGATTAAATCCCTATAGAAATTACTAATAGATGGGAACATATTAAATCCTGATGATAGAATCTGCAATATTAAAATTGATAGTACTACCCCTTTTACCTGTCCAAAACCTCCATTTGAATTAACCCCGCCTAATACACATATCAATATTGCCTGCATAATATATGATGATCCAAAATCTGCCCTAGCTGAGTTAAATCTTCCGCACATAATAAGGCCTGAAATTGATGCCAACATCCCACTAGTCATGTATGTCATAAATGTAACTTTAGCATTATCTACACCTGAAAACATTGATGCAGTTGGATTTGAACCCATTAAATATAATTTAAACCCATATGATTTCTTACTTAATAAAATCGAAACTATCACAGCACATATAATAAATAGAATTAATGTAACAGGTAATATACCGAATAGTGTATAGTTTATTACATTTGGTAAGATTTCCGGAATACCAGAAATAGATGAACCTTTTGTTAGGGCTATGGCAAGTCCCATTATTAAATCACTAGCACCCAATGTAGCTAAAATAGGAGGTATTCCAATTTTGGCAATTAAAAGTCCATTCAATAGACCACAAACAGCTCCCAAAAATAATGCAAAAACAAATACAATTAAAAACATAATGAATGAATAAAATATTGATGAACCCTGTGGTACAAGTTTAATTAATAATAATGAGCTCAAAATTCCAGCAAAGTTTGCAGTTGCAACCATAGATAAGTCTATACCGCCCATAATCATACATAGCATCATTCCTAAGGCCAATATTCCAAATTCAGGGAATAAGTAAGTCATAGACACCAAATAATCTTTAGATAAAAATATTTTTGGTTGTAATATTGCAATAGATGCTGCAGAAATTATTAAAATAATTACTAACCGTTTAATGTTTTGATCCCGTTTCATAAAATCAGTAATTCGCATCATTTAAATTCCCCCTTATGATTCCAAAGTACTGGCACTAATTTTCTTTTTCTGCATTAAGGTTTGATATGCAGATACTCCTGTACCAATAATTATTAATACACCAGTGACAAATTTACTCCAATAAGTTGGAATTCCTAATAAAATCAAACTGTTATTTATCATTATTATAAGTGTTATACCTAATAGGGTTCCCGTTACTGTTCCATGCCCTCCTGATATTCTTGTACCACCTAACACTACTGCTGCAATACATGTCATTTCGTATCCAATAAGAGTGGTAGGTTGTGCACTTCCTGTCAAAACTACACGTGTCATTCCAACAACACCTGCTAAGGCTCCCATAAAACCATAAACAAACAATTGAATTCTTATTACATTAAATCCAGCTCTTTCACTGGCTACTCTATCGCCACCTAAAGCATAAATTCCTCTCCCTAGCATAGTGTATTTTAAAATAAATACAGTTAATAATATAGTTACTGGAAGTAGTATAAATATAGTTGGTAGTGAACTTGATAATCCAATATCTTGATTTACCGAAGTAATAAGATATGATTTTGAAAATGCTGATATAGGTTTAGGCAAAACAGATATTACGCGACTCTTTAAGACAGCCTGCATAAAGCCTAAATATATACTACTGGTACCAAGAGTGATTATAAATGCTGGAAGCTTTAACCAAGATACGAGACCACCATTTATAAGACCCATAATTAACCCCAATATACCCGATATGATAAATGCAACAATTACTGGTCCTTCATAATTAATTGTTTTAAGAAATACAGTTGTGGCATACATGCTAAGCATTGCAATGGAGGGAAACGAAACATCTAAACCTCCTGATATAATAGTCATCATTAGACCCATGCACAACATACCTGGTACAATTAAAGCACGACCTAAATCTATAAAATTGTTACCTGTTAAAAACTGTCCACTATTGACCTGAATAAGTACGCTTAGTAGCAAAATAGTTAAAAGCACATAAAATTCATTTCTTCGTAGAATTTTTTTCACACCCATATAATTAACTCCCCTCTTATAATCCTATGACACGACAACTTCTTGGCTAGTTATAATATTCAATAACTCAGTCTCATTTGTATCTTTATTCTTCAATTCTCCACTAATCCTGCCTTTTTTCATAACATATATACGATTACAATTGTTAATTATTTCTGAGATATCATCAGAAATTATAATTACAGCTACATTATGGGTTTTTACAATTTCTCTTAAGTAGTTATGTAAATCATATTTTGTACTAACATCGACACCAACAGTCGGTCCATTTAAGATTAGTACCTTTGGATCTGTTTCTAGCCATTTTGCCAGAACTATTTTTTGTTGATTTCCTCCCGACAAAGTTCTAATTGGATCATCATGTGAACTCATTTTTATAGAAAGCTCTTCTTCCCAATATTCCATATGCTCATCAATCTTTTTATAATCTATTATTTTATTTTTATTTAAAAGGTTATCAATATTTGATAGAACTAGATTCTTTACAATTGATTGTGGTAAAAACAAACCTTCGCTTAATCTATCTTCTGGAACATAGCCAATTTTATATTTTAACGCATCCTGTGGACTAGAGATACGAACATTCTCTCCATCAATATAAATATTTCCTTTTTCTGCAGGGTAAATTCCGAACAATGATTTTGCAAGCTCTGTTCTTCCTGAACCTAGCAGACCAGTTATACCAATGATTTCTCCTGGATAAACCTCAAAGTTTACACCTTCAAATCCATTTGTTTTTGATAAGTTTTCAACTTTAAATATAGGTTTGACATAATCTATATCTTTCGGATCAAATAAATTATTTTCATCTATTTCTTTTCCAGTCATATAATATATAAACTTATTGCTATCTACATTTGATGTAAAATCAGTAACCACTTTGTATCCATTTCTAAATATAGTAAAGTTTTCTGCAATTTCAAAAACTTCATCCAATTTATGGCTAACAAATAGAATTGCAATGCCTTCTTTTTGTAAGTTTTTTATAATACTAAACAGTTTATTAATTTCTTTTCTTGTTAAAGCAGTAGTAGGTTCATCCATTATAACAAGCTTAGCATTATGTAAAATCGCTCTTGAGATAGCTATCAATTGTTTATCTGCAACGGATAAATTTTCAACCTTCTCATTTAGTGGTAGGTTTATTCCTAACTTCTCCATTGCTGTTTTTGCAATATTATTTACGCTTTTCCAATTGATTAATTTGACCTTATTATATAATTCATAGTTTATAGCCATGTTCTCAGCAACTGTTAAATTAGGAAATATTGATAAATCCTGATATATAACCTGAATCCCCTGCATTATTGATTCTATAGGAGTTAACCTATTGTATTGCTGTCCATTTATTTCTATGGTTCCACTATCAGGCTTATGATACCCAGATATTATATTTATAAGTGTAGATTTTCCAGAACCATTTCCACCTGCTAAGCAATGGATTTCTCCCTTATTGATTGTTAAGCTTACTTTATCTAATGCTTGAACTCCTCCAAATGCTTTACTTACATTTTCAACTTTTAGAATGACTTCTGACATTAGGATCATCCCTCCTAATTAAATTAACTAATATGTATTCGTGGGCTTGTATTTACAAACCCACGAATTTAAACTTTATAGACTAGAAATCATATTCTGACATATTATCTTTTGTAATAACTATCCAACCTGCTCCGTTAATATATTTTCCATCTACAGTAATATTTTCAAATCCCTTAACTCCTAAATCTGCACCTGTCTGTATTTCATCTTTCTTTCCTTCAAGAATCTTTGTAGCAAGTATATTCATTACATAACCAGCATCAGCTGGGTCCCAGCAAGTGACAGCAGCTACTGAGCCTGATTCAAGATATGGTCCTGCTACAGAAGTTACTGATGTTCCAGCTGTAAATGATTTCCCTATTAAATTCATTTCCTCAATTGCCTTACCTGCTCCAGGAGCATCATAACTTGATGTACCTAAGAATCCTTTAAGGTCAGGATATTTCTTTAATAATTCTTTTGCTCTTTCATATGCGATTTCCATGTTATCTTCAGTTTCTACTTTCTCTTCTGGTATCAATTCCATTTTTGGATACTTTTCTTTAGCTCTAGCTATTGCAGCATCAGACCACTCTTTATGTGCTGAATTTGTTAGGAAGGATACCATAGTCACATACTTACCTTCTTCACCCATTGCTTTTGCAAGTTCATCCATCATGTAAGCACCATAGCCAACATTATCAAACGCTTCTATATTGAAATCAGTATTTTGTTGAGCAGTTGATTCATGTGTAATAACAACTATTCCTTTGTCCATAGCTTTTTTTAATACTGGTTCACAAGCCTCTGGTGAAATTGGCACTACACATAAAGCATCAATATCCTGAGCCATTAATTCTTCTATTACTTGTACTTGTTGAGCTGCATCTGTTTTACTTGGTCCTTTTTGAAAAGCTTCATGACCAGTATCAGCAGCATATTTTTTAACTCCTTCTTCCATTCTTATAAACCATGGATCTGAGCTATCTTTTACTACAGTAGCTATCTTGAAAGCTTTTCCTTCAGTGTTAGTAGTTGCCGGTGTTTCGGTTTTACCACAGGCAGCCATAGTTAATACCAATACAAATACTAATGAAATTGACAATACTTTTTTTAACATTTAAATCCCCCTTCGCTACTTGCTAAAATGTACACTCTTATGAATATTCCTTAATTGCATCATAGGACTTTCACTATCACCTCCTAAATAATCATGTAATGCCTTGAAAACTTTGAACATCTTCTGATAAATTTCACTATCATTTTCATTCGGAATATATTCAATAAAATTCTTAGGTACCATTTTCTCTATAGCTTCATCAAAACTTTCATATCCACCATAGTCTTTAGCAGCAACTGCACCACAAACCGCAGCTCCTAGGGCAGAATTGTTTGTACTCAAAGGCACTAAAACTTTTTTATTTAATACATCTGCATAAATTTGCATTAATAACTTACTCTTCCTTGGTAAGCCTCCTGATGCTATGACCTTATTAACTCTAATGCCATTTGATTCGTATCCATCTATTATTACCTTAGTTCCAAAAGCCGTTGATTCTAATAAACTTCTATATATTTCTTCATTTGTTGTACTAAGTGTTAGTCCCATAATCATTCCCGTTAAGTCGTAATTTGTTAATATACTCCTATTTCCATTAAACCAGTCAAGTGCTATGAGACCACTTTCTCCAGCCTTAAGTTCACTTGCCTTATGTTCTAAATGATTTAATATACTAATATCAGATCCAATAACATTTGCATACCATTCAAATATATCTCCTACTGCAGGCTGTCCAGATTCATATGCATAGTACCCGGGTATCATACCATCCCTTACAACTGAACTAATCCCCTGGATACCTTTCTTTGAACTATATATCATCTGATGGCAGGTAGATGTACCCATTACCATAATCATGGTTCCAGGTTCAACATTCGTTGTACCACAAGCAGCCACTTCAGAATCTCCATGACCTACCGATACTACGGTTTTAGTAGCCAATCCAAGTTTTTCAGCAAATTCTTGAGTCAGATGACCTGCGTAACTCCCTACTACAGCTATACTTCCTTTCATTTTTTCTTCTATTACATTTTCTAACCCAGGCTCTATATCATAGAAAAACGTCTTATCAGGATATCCTCTTTCTGGACTCCAAAAACAATTAACCCCTAACGTAGCAGAATTCCTTATCAGATTTCCCGTCATTTTAAATACAATCCAATCTGCTGCCTCAATAAATATATCAGCAGCTTCATATATTTCAGGGGCTTCCCTATATATTTGTAATAATTTTGGAAAGAACCACTCGGATGATACATTGTTTCCATATTCCACTAGCCACTCAGTATTTAACCTTGCGTAACTTTCTATCTCTTCCGCATATTGCTGAGCCGCATGATGTTTCCAAAGTTTTACCCACGAATGAGGATTATCTCTAAATTCTTCTTTCTGGCAAAGGACATTACCAGACTTATCCATAGGCATCATGGTACAATTTGTAAAATCCGTCCCTATACCTATGATATCTTCATTGCAGATACCCGTTTCACTAAGAAGCTTTTTGCTAATATTGGACATAGCTTCTATATAATTATCAGGATCCTGTAAACACCAGCCATGAGGAAGAGCTTTATCACTTCCAGGCAAATTCTCTGTTATAACTCCATTGGGATACTTTTCTTCACCCTCAGCCACTACTTGTCCATTTTTAATATTTACAATAATTAATCTACAGGATTGAGTACCAAAGTCGTATCCATATACATATTTATCGACTCCCATCTGGTATCTCCTTTCAAATATTTCTAAATGTAACCGTTTTCAACAATAAAATAAGTCCACATTAAGAATTATTTTTTGAAAACCTTGATTTTCCTTTTTTGAATAAATAATCTCTGACTTTTTCAGTTGAAAAGTTCATAATCAATTCTTCTGGCATATTTATATCTTTTAACAATTTTATTGCATTATCAAAATGTCCTACATCAAAGGAAATGTGACTATCACTACCGACAATTATTGGTACTTCATGTTTAATACAGAATCTAAGTATTTCATAACAATTTTCATAACTACCCAATCTACTTTGACCTCTAAAAGAGCCATCATTTACTTCTAATAAAGTATTCGTCTTCTTCGCCTGTAATACAATAGCCTCTTTATCAATTGGAAATATTGGATTACCAGGGTGAGATATTATATCTACTAAATCGTTTTCCATTGCATTTAATATAGCCCTTGTATTACCCTTAATATCCCAAGGCTCTACAACAACATCATGCAATCCAGCTAGTACAATATCCAATCTTCTTAACCTTCTTTCAGGCACATCCAACTTTCCATCCTGATCTAGTATATTAGCTTCAACACCTCTTAAAACCTCTACACCATATATATACTCAGGTAATATTATCAAATTACCTGTAAATGAGGAACTTAGAACGCCTGGCATCAAAGGTCCATGATCAGTAATTCCAATCATTTTTAAACCCTTCTCCTTTGATTGTTGAGCAATTTCCTGAACTGTACTATAAGCATGACCACTGGCTATCGTATGGTTATGCAAATCTAAAATAAAACTCAAAGTATCACCTATTCTAATATATTATAGATTTTCTCTAAACTTTTTAACCTTGTCCATCAACTCTCTTACTCTATCTACATCTACTGGATTTTCAAATACTCTATCCTTCTTAAAAGAAGTTCCAACAACAGCACCATCAGCTATACTCAATTGTTGTTCAATATTTTCTACCTTAACACCTGTATTGGCAAAAACAATTGTATCAGGTACAGTATCTTTAACTTGTTTTAAAATAGTACTATCAGTCTCAGCACCTGCAGTTAATCCTGAAACACATACTGCATCTGGTTTAGCATTAAACACAGTAGACTTAGCTATACTTATAATATCTCTATTCGATAGATAACTAGCAGCCTCTGGAACTATATTGAATAACAATTTTACATCATCTGCGCCTATACTATGTTTATGTCTGATTACATCTCCACAATTTGTATTCCATAGACCAAAGTCACTACTATAAACCCCTGTAAATATTTCTCTTACAAATTTTGCACCAGTTGCTACAGCTAAATTAAGAGACTGTCTTGGATCCCAAAGTACGTTTACACCAAACGGTATTTTGATATCATGCATTAACTCGCCAATTATTCTCGCCATTGATGCAACCGTTTCAGTTCTAACGTTTGTTAGATATGGTAAACTAAATTCATTTGAGAACATTACAGCATCTACTCCACCTTCTTGTAGAGCCAATAAATCCAATCTTGCAGCCTCAATAACCTTTTCCATTCCTCCAACTTTGTCATAGTATGGATCACCAGGTAAAGGCAAGAAGTGACACATACCTATAATTGCCTTATCGGTACCTAATACCTCAACTATCCATTTTTTGCTCATAAAAACTCTCCCCTTTTTTAGTACTTTTATAAATAATTAATAATTATTTACGATTAAAGTTCAACAATGTGAAGTTTTATATTCTCATATTGAAATTTTTTAATTTCAGCTTTTGAAATATTTGAATCAGTTATAATCGAATTAACTTCATGTATATCACACACTTTCACAAAGCAAACATTTCCAAACTTGCTACTATCCGTTAGAGCTATTACCTCATTGGACATTTCTATTATGCTTTTCTTTAAATTACTCTCATCAATATTGGAATTAGTAATGCCCTTTTCTAAATCTATGGCATCAGCACCTAAGAAAGCCTTATCAATATTTAATATTTTTAAAGTATTTTCTGCGAACGGCCCCAATAGGGAATATACTCCCTTTCTTTGCTGACCTCCTAATACAACTAGTTCAATATCGTTTACAGAACAAAGTATATATGCTATTTTCAAATCATTTGTTATGACAGTAATATTACTCATCCCTACTATTTTTTTTGCCAAAGCTAATGTCGTTGTTCCTGAATCCAAGTAAATTGTCTCACCCTGTTTTATGAATTCGCTCGCACGAGATGCAATGGCATCCTTCTCAAGAATTCTCTCCCTTTCTTTTACAATATAAATAGGCTCAAATCGCGTTCCTTTTGTCAAACTCATTGCACCACCATGAGTTCTTGTGATTAATTTTTCTTCCTCCAATATTTTTAAATCTCGATTTATAGTAGGCTTTGAAACATTTAAAAAGTCACATAACTCATTTATGGTAACCGTTTTCTTTTCATTTATATAATCTACAATTTTATATAGTCTTTCTCCCTTTAGCATGTCACTCCCCATCACCCATTTTGATTTATTTTGAAATATTATGACTCTTAAAGATTTATTTTGATTATATCATTATGTAATAACATAATCAATAAAAAATTGAATTCTTAAACGAACACAAAAAAGACATTCCATCTGTCTTAAAATAACAGTTAAAACGTCCTTTAATCATAAGAAAAGTTGAAACACCTTCAATAATTATTCATTCAATTAAATCTTTTTAAATGATCCCAGTCAAAGGTCCATTCTGGTGTAATCAAACGCTCTTCAGAGCATACCCTGTACCATGGACTTATGGTCTTGTCAGTTGGATTTATAAGAATTTGAGTTTGTTGTGCCGGCATATAGGATTGGGCAAGCATGAACATCTTTTCTCCTGTTTCGTTTACTGCCATATCCACTACAATCACAGCATGCCCAGGACTGCCTCCGACTATAAATACATCTCCTATCTCCATTTCTTCTACTTTTACGTTATCGAGTTCATTTTCTAGTGATAATGTTCCTGAATACGCAAATACCATGTCCATAAACTTACGAAATGTTTCATATGTATTAGATGGCTCAGTTGCTTTATAATAGCTTACGTTGTTTCCTTCTACCTTTATTCTATAGCCTTCCATCCATTTATCATACCTTGCATTAAAACCCGAAACGAAGTTAAAATGAATTTGATCATAAAGTTCCTGAGAATATAAATATTCTGCTCTTAAAAGCATTATCGCGTCGGCACATTGGTGTAAATCCCTATTACCAATTTCTACATCAAAAACACTATCATAAACGTTGCTCTTATTTTTTATTCTGCCATCATAATATAGCACTTTTTCTCCATAAGATTTTAATTTTGAGTTTCTTAAGAACTTTCCAAAACTATCCTCAGATACTTCCACCCTAGTATAATCTTTTGGTGTAGAATATCTTTCCTCTATTTTGCTTCCTTCTGGGTTAACAAGATTAGTTTTAGGAATCATAATATCTTGAACATTCGGTTCAGATATATCCGATATTTGTGAAGATATTTCTTTAGAATTATTTATAACATAACCCGTCAATAAAATTATTATAATAAATATATAGTAAATAATTTTCATCGTATCTTCCTCCTGCAGAATCATTGTACCAATATTTGTTGTCCTATTTTACCATATTAAAAGATATTAAAAAAGTAATTTCAATGATAAATTTCAAGAATAGATAAAGTAAATATAATTCATTTTTTATTTTAAAAATTGTGATATATTAAAAGTAATAACCAAGACTAATTATGAAAGGATAATTTGCAATGACAAACTTTCCATCGATAGATGATATTCATATAATGCTAGAAGAAATATGTGAAGAAATACCAAAAGAATTTTTTAATAAGCTCAACGAGGGCGTAGTATTGCTTCCAAGATATAAGCTTCACTTAGAAAGTCGTGAAGATGATCCATTGTATATTTTAGGTGAATATAGAAGAAGCTCTTCAGGAAGAAATATAGCAATTTATTATGGCTCATTTAAGAAGGCCTATAATGGATTATCTTATGAAAATCTAAGAAAAAAGCTAAAAAATACACTACTACATGAATTTACTCATCACTTGGAATCTCTGGCAGGAGAAAGAGATCTTGAAATTAAGGATGCGGAAAACATTCAAAGATATCGAAATAGAAATCACTAACTTAAAATAACAATAAGGATACCATGGTATCCTTATTGTTATTTTACTTTTCTCTTAAATCTTCATCTAATTCTTCTGTTTTTAATTCTGTAGGTATCTTTTCTTCTGTTTCTACTTTATCTTTTTCTATATTTACTAAAGATAAATTATCTAATTTAGCTTGAAGCTCATTATTCTCACTTCTAAGGAGTTCTAATTCTTTAGATAATTGCTTCATTTTCAAATTTTGCTTTATTTGATTTACCAGTCCTAGTAAAAGTAAAATAATAGAGCCTACAATAGCAGAGCCAAGTATAACCACAGCTTGAGATACAGAAAAATGCCAAGAGAAAAATCTAATTTCTACATTACCAGCATTTTGAATAGCAAAGATTGCAACTAAAATAGCAAACATCAATGAAATAATAAATTTAAATTCCGTATTTGCTTTTAACTTCATAGAATCTCCTCCTAATGAGATGTTTACATTTAGATTGATTTATTTGTATTATACACCAATATTTACCTTAAGACTATAAAAATATAACACATTAATGATCAAAGCCATCTCTTGATAATACCCCTTGAGTATAATAGTGCTTTACTTCTACCATTTCTGTTACTAAATCTGCAATATCTATTAATTCTTCAGATGCATATCTTCCTGTCAACACCACCTCGGTATTGAAAGCCTTATTATTTAATGCATCTAACACATCTTTAACCTCCAAGAGTTTAAAGTATAGTGCTATAAAAATCTCATCTAATATAATCAAATCATATTTCCCACTAGATAACTTTTTACTACACTCTTTAAGACCATTTTGCGCAGCTTTAACATCCTCTTCATTTGGAGTATTAGTAATAAAGCAACCTCTCCCAAGTTGTTCAATTTCGATGTTATCAAAGTATTCTACAAGCTTTGTTTCATTGTATTTCATATCCTTAACAAATTGACCTATAAAAACTTTTTTGCCTGATAATAGTGCTCGTACTGCTAGTCCAAAAGCAGCTGTTGTCTTACCCTTCCCATTTCCTGTATATACATGTATATATCCTTTATCCATCTTGTATTTTAATTCTCCTTTCTAATAATTTCAATACTTTTCAAACATATTACCCCTATATCCATTACTTTTGCAATTATTTTAATATATACTTTATTTTACCATTTACAGCAGCATAAGTCATCGGAGAAATGCCAATTGAAATAGGTGATAAGAGTATTCAAGGATTTTAATATGTAAATATATATTTTCACAATATTATAAAATATGATACTTTGATATCTTTTTACACCATTTAATGAAGGATATTAGTCATTCCTAGCAGGAATGAAAGTCAGTGATTTTTTGAATTTTACTTCTATACCGTTTTATAGTAAAATAAACTAAATAGTCAGAATACTGACATATTCTGAAAACCAGGAGGTAAATTATGATAATAGGTGTACCAAAAGAAATTATAAACAGCGAAAATAGAGTAGGTATGACTCCAGCTGGAGTGTATACTCTAACTCAACAAGGCCATAAAGTGATGATTCAGGCCAATGCAGGAGTTGGCAGCGGCTTTACTGATGAGGAATATACAAAGGTTGGTGCAATAATTACTGAAACTCCAAAGGAACTTTATCAGTCATCAGATATGATTGTAAAGGTTAAAGAACCTCAGGATAATGAAGTAGATATGATGAAAAAAGGTCAGCTTCTGTTTACTTATCTTCACCTTGCAGCTGCACCTGAACTTACAAAAAGGTTAATGGATAAAAAAATAACAGCAATAGCTTATGAAACTGTACAATTAAAAGACGGTTCTCTTCCTCTTTTGACTCCAATGAGTGAAGTCGCAGGAAGAATAGCAGTTATTGTAGGAGGTAATCTTTTATCAAAGGCACAAGGCGGCAAAGGAGTTCTACTCTCAGGGGTACCAGGAGTAAAACCTGCCAAAGTAACAATATTAGGAGCTGGAACAGTCGGAATTAATGCTGCAAAAATTGCAGTTGGTCTTGGTGCAGATGTTACTATACTAAACAAGAGTCCAGGAAAATTAAAATACATTGAGGACATATATGGTTCTAAAATAAAGACATTAATCCTAAATGAGTTGACTCTAGCGGACGCAGTAAAAGATGCCGATCTCTTTATTGGAGGCATTCTTATTCCAGGCGCCAGAGCTCCTAAATTAGTTAAAGAGTATATGGTTAAGAGCATGAAGCCAGGCTCGGTCATTGTGGACGTAGCAATAGACCAAGGCGGATGTGTTGAGACAATAACCCATGCAACAAGCCATGAAAATCCAACATATGAAAAGTATGGGGTCATTCATTATAGTGTTCCAAATATACCTGGAGCATACGCAAAAACTTCCACTTATGCTCTAACGAATGTGACACTTCCATATGTGATAAAATTGGCTGAAGATGGTTTGGTGGAATCCCTAAAGAGAGATGAAAGTCTAAGAAAAGGTGTAAATGTCATAGACGGAAAGTGTACCTGTGAAAGCTTAGCAAATTCATTGAATCTGGAGTACACCGACCTTAGTTCAATGATTTGGGAGGAAGAAAAAGCAGTTTAGAATAGGTAGTCCAAATTGGGCTACCTATTCTAAACTTTATAATCTAAATTACGAATTTAATTACATTCGCAACTTTCTATAACACTCTTCTCTTATACCCACATGATAGATGTTTAGAGCAATTGTCACATATAGCAGCACACTCAACTAAGGATTCCTTATCTCCCGATATGCTCAAAACTCTACTTTTAACATCCTGTAAAGTATTTATTAGCTTTTCCAGTTCATCAGTTGAACCATTAATCTCCAACGTAGTACTTCCTTGGGCTTCACCTAAACCACCAGCCCCTATTACGTAACAATCCACATCTGCCAGCATTTTGATAGCCTCTACTTCAGTAAATATCTCTCCATATAGGGGAATTAAACCGACTGCCATTCCCCAAGATAAAGACTTACCTGTTCTACTACTTCTCTTTATTATATCATCTAAATCCCCGGGAATCATTTTTTCAATACCAACTGGTATAATAACAGATGCCCCTTCAGAATACCAAGAACTTATAGATTTACCTATATTTCCACCACCTGGACTTCCTGCCATTAGTGCTGCTCTACCTTTGAAATCAAATGCATTTGCACCACAGATGATTAAATCATTAGATGAAAACCCATGTATTTCATCTGCTATTGTATCATCAATATTTTTCCATTTACCATCATGCAATAATATTGAATGTGGTGAATTTAAAGTTTTAAGACTTGATACTGTACCACGAGTTGTAATCCTTCCACTTATCCTTAAGGGTAGATTTAATAACTTCTCAGTGATTTTTGATACCGTAGTTCCTCCCTTAAACACAACTTTACCTTTTTCAATTGAATTTAATAGTAGAGGATGTTTTAGAATTCCCAATGCAATTATTTCTTTTCCCTCTTCTACAGTTAATGTTACCTGTATTTTATTCAATAAATCACCTCAGCTTTTACTAAATTACAAATTCCCCATTTTCTAGCACTAATATATCATCTAAATATAGGGTTGGCTTAAGTATTACACCATCTAGGTGACAATCTGCTTTATTCAATCCTCCAAACGAAATATTGGTTCCAAAAGCGATGTGAACTGTCCCATAGATTTTTTCATCCTCAAGAATAACGCCAGTCAATCTAGCAGCTGGATTAGTACCTATTCCTAACTCTCCCAGAGTGGCATTTCTCTCATTCTCTAATAGAATATGAACTTTATCCTTATCTTTTCCTTCTATCTCGATTATTCTTCCATCAGCAACTTTAATATATAATGGACTACTTAACTTACCTACCCCTACCATGCTGCCATCAATCTTCATGGATCCATTTGCACTCCCTTCTAAAGGAGCAATATATGCCTCACCTGATGGAAGATTGCCCGCTTGCCCTGGACTTTTATAAACTCCAGTACTAGGTACACCGTTTCTACCTTCTAAACTCATTTCAAGTGAATAGCCTTCTTTTACAATACGTGCACTTTTTGCCTTTGTAAGCATATCAGTAAACTTGAGAGTAAGTTCTTCGACCAACTTGTAATCTGCAGTTATAGCACCTTCTCTAAACATTTCTTCTGTAATCCCAGGCATACTTGCTAACCTAGCCCCATGCTTTACAGCATTTATTTTAGCATTTGTATGTGTTATAGATGTAGATGTAGGACAAATTATAACATCAAAGTTCTTCATAGCCTCTGCAACAGATTCAGGAGGCTCCTCTCCACTTACTTTTCTAGGCTTCATAACCATTAAGACAGCCTCTTTAGCTAGTTCTTTGGCTACCTCATACAAAGAATTGCCTATTTCAATTTTATTATCATCGGTCAGTATTAAAACTGTTTCACTTTTTTTAACAGCCATACAATCTTCTACCACAATTCTATAACCTGATTTTTGACTCAAAATTTCTCACCTCACCTATCATGAATTTAGTATCTCGCCTAAGACTCTTGCTACAATTGTTCTAGCAAGTACTACTGGTTTACCAGTTCCTTTAGATACTTTTCTTTTCATTGCTTGAGTATATCCTATACAATCCATTACTATTATGTCAATATTATTATTTTTATTTAACTCGTTAATTGCATCTTCCAGTTCGGTTTCTTCTCCATATGGAGACCCATTGACCACAATAACTTCTGCACCAGTTTCGCTCCATTTTTTAAGACTTTGTTCTATTTGCTCCTTATCAGGTGTTATTACTGCTATCTTACCTTTATCTATTAGTCTAGGTGTTACTCCATGTAATATTTTTTGAGGATACAAAATAACCTTCGAAGATTTAAATATGTCAGGAAAAACACCAGTACATATAAATAGAATAACATCGGCACCTTCAGATTCTAATTTATCTATACAAGCTTGTAATCTAGGTAAAATAAATCTTTCGGCAAATTTAACACTTCTCCCATCTCTAAGCTTGGACACTAATACATAGTCATCGCCTTCAGGTTCAAACTTCAGAATTTCCTCATAAGAAAGGCCATCTAGTGCTCCTGCCTGAATTATTTCAACATCATCACCAAGATAAGGCACCATTTCTGGTATAACATCATCTCTAGGTGATTGTCCTATAGTAATGGCTCCCAATTTTTTCATTTCATTCCCCCCTATTTACCAAGAGTTTGTATATGATGCATACTTCCATATAGTTTATTTATTCTTTCAAATTCGACTTCATCATAAAACTTACAATCTCCTCTTCCATATGTCTTAGCTACTTCAATAGTAAATCTTGCAGCTTGTTCCAAGTCAAACGGATGACTTGCACCAGTAGCACAGCCTGGCACTGCAGTTTCAGTTGTAATAGCTATCCCAACAACAGGTGCATTTGTAGCGGTTGAAGGCTGTAGTATACTGTTGATATGATAAATGTCATTTCCATAAGGAGTTATGTCTTGGGTTGTAATTGGAAATACAACCGGTAATTTCCCAGTAGTAATTTGCATAATATCCAGCAAATCATCGCTAGTCTTTAATATATACCCTTCCTTTACTGTCGGAGATATAGCAAATCCTCTATGATTGATAACCCTGTTTCCTTTGGTTGTATCTATAGAAAGTATAGCATCTAATTCACCATTTACTTCTTCTTTGTTAACAGTTGCCATATCAACAGGAGAACCCATGAAAGGAACCGGTTTATGGGGTTGAGTTGGAGCATCCGGACAAATATGAGTAGATATTATAACATCACCATCTAGATAATCTCCTTTATTTTGCATGTCAAGTAATTTTGCTGCAACAGCTAATGCAACTACAGCTCCATCCGCATCTGATACCATTCCTATCATTTCAGGTCTAGCTCCTATACCTCCTAATCTACCCAGCACACCCAAAGTTGGTGAAGCCTTTCCGATTGATTTTCCATTAGCTCCAGGTATCTTTATCCTTATAAAGTCAGTCTTTCCATTATCTCCACTAATAGTTTTTACCTCTACATCTTTAGCTCCAAGGGATTCTAAATATTCTTTCATCTTTTCACCATTAACAGTTGAACTATCAATCAACTCATATATATCAAGAACTTGTTTAAGTAACATTGTTTGACCTCCTATTATACATATTTTAAAATTTCTTTATTTATTATAGGCTCAATTTCTTTAAGTAATTTTGAATCATACATTCCGGCACCTAATTTTAAATTATCCTTCTTAACAGCTATTATAGCAATATTCATATCCTTATTAATTTCCGCTGTTGTCAATGGCATTCCTGTATCACAGTCAAAGGTCATAATAAGATCCGGGAAAGTATATAATCTATTACCATTGGATTCTAACGTCATATACTCATTCCAAAAGCTCATCTCTACATCTCCTACTGTAACAGTTCCAACATCAAATCCACCTTTTGTTACAATATTAAATTCTGACACAACTCCCTTGCATATTATTTCTCCATTTAGATATTTCACTACGTTTTCAATAGCAGCATATGGCGATGTTTTCATACCTTCATAATATGCCTTACCAGTATTAATAGCATGACTAACTCCATGTATTGCACCATTTTCTTTAACATACTTGGCATCTACCACATTTCTTGCAACAGCCACTAACCCACCGGAATGTACAGCTGCTTGTCTAACCATTGCTGAAGTTTTATAGATATCACCACATACAAACCCTTCTACATAATTTCCTAAAGTAGGATTTCCACCTGCAAATGCTTGACAAGAAACGAAATCTTTTACATTGTTAAGACCCATACTGCCCATTGTTCCTGTAGGATGTGCCCTTCCATTGCATGGTGCATCTATTAATGGTATATTTAATACAGAAGCCTGTATCCATCCATTGATAGTTGCTGCCCCACCGTTTTCGTTTGTGATAATTCCTCCTACCTTAAGTCCTGTATTTTCTTCTAAAATTTCTATAGTTCTTATATAATCTCTAGGTTTTACATATTTATCAACTGCGGCCGGAGCACCTACTGATGATGCCGTAACAATTAATACACCATCATCAATTTCTGATATATCTACAAGATTTATGTCTCCATATGCCAATGCCATACTGCCGGATTCAAGTCCAGAATCTTTAGAACCTCCTCCGCCCCCTCCTAATATAGTTCCACCTATTGATGCATAGTCTAATATTTCTCTATTTAGTTTCAATTTTATCACCTCATTTAGTTATTTAGTTCTCACACACTCATAGTACGCAACTAAACCCTCTGCGATTACAGGATCAATAACAGGAATTCCACAAGCTTTCTCTATTTCTTTAGCTATTCCAATAGTTGACATGCCTGTACAAGCAAGTGCGATTACTTCTGCTCCTAAATTCTTAAGCTCAAAAGCCTTATTAATAACATTTTTCCTACCATCTTCATTCATAAGGTCTAGGGTAGATACAACACCGAGAACATCACAGGTTCCAACTATTCTATCTCCTAAGATTCTAGTATAAGCTTTTGGAATATCTTTGGTTATTCCAAGCGTACCAAATACCTTTCCATATCTTAGAGCTAATAAAGCCGTGCTTTCACCTGCACCTATAACAGGTATATCCAATATATTTCTTAACTCATGAACAGCTGGATCTCCAGCACAGCTTATAATCAACGCATCTATCCCTTCCCACTTTTTAGCTAGCTCAATAATCTTTGGGACAGCTATGTTTTCGGTTTCATCATCGTGAATTCCATATGGCTGATCAGGAATAGCTTTTGAAGTTACCTTTAACATAGGGTAATATTCCTCTATTATCTTACCGTGTAGATTTAACATTTCATCATCAGTAAAGGAGACTACCCTAATAACACCAACATTATATATATCTTTATCCTTCATAACCATCACTCCAATCAATTAGAACATAGCTTTAACCAAGGCACTAAAGAATCCATATAACCCATCACCAGCAATTAGGCCGGCATCTCTTATCTCCATAAATTCGGTACCGAATATTAGTCGAACTACTACTGCAGCTAGGACACCAATTCCGTATATTGGATTATTTATTAATAATCCTGTAGCAAATAATACACCAACCATTTTTTTAGGTCCAAATATTAGTTGTAATATGGCACCTGGTACAGCCCATACCAATAAAGTTTTCATAAGTTCTGCATCAGCCCCAGCAGAAACCGTAGTGGCGAATACTTGACTTACAGGTGGCATTAAGCCAGAATCAAAATAGATGTTCATAGTAAATACCACTACTAAGATTCCTATAATTCCTCCAATAATTTCAATAATCACTTGTTGCTTTCTTCCATATAATTCATATTCTTTATCCTCACCTTCTCCCCTTAAAATCCATCCGGTTTTAAGATCATACCCCATATCAGCAAAACATGGGCCTACGGAAGTCACATAACCTGTTAATAATGCAAGTGGTATAACTGGAAATTTAAAGAATATTCCTATTGTCATAAAAATTGTAGTTATTGCAAAACCCGGGAACCAACCTGATTGCATAGCTGCCATTCCTACTAATAGCATAGCTGCTATTGATGAAAATGTTGCCCAGATCAACCATAGTATAAATTTCCCTATGCTCATTTCTGTTATAATTCCTGATACAATCGCCAATAGTAGAGCACCTAATAAAAACAACCCTACCCCAATCCCTAGATTTTTTTTGGTATTTTCATCTGACTGTGTATAATTTACCGCTTTATCTTCAGTCTTTTTACCTGAACCAAATATACTTTTCAGTGACTGTAAAAGTGCCATAACACCTGCACCAATCATAACACCATGGGGTATATATGTAGCACCTATATCCAGTCCAAAAATGGCTGTAGAATAACCTCTTAAAACTAAACCTACACCTAGTGCAATCATTGAGAAAAGATTTGCGATAAATACGATCCCAATACCTGCAGCTGGAAGACCAAAGTGACTTCCTACAGCTCCTAAAAGCAAACCTTGTAATAATCTCTTTGCTTTTGAACCTCCTTCATCACCAGCCTGAATAGCTTGTGCTGTTGCTACTCCTGGAGGCCATGCTGCTTCAGCTGGAAAAATACTGCTATCGTAAATAGTTCCAACAACAAATATGGAAATTACTACTCCAACTAATGAACCAATAGCCATTGGCATTATAAAACTTGTTTCACCTAAAATAAAGAAAATAGAAACTGCCAAAAACCCACAATTAGCTGCTGAAAACCCTGCCGCAGATACAGTAGTCTGAATCAGATTTTGTCTTTCCAGAGATCTAAATTTTGAAAAAGACTGCATAGGTATTCTAGCAATTACCATTGCAACAATAGCACCTATTATAGATGTATTTGGTGTTACCCCTACCTTTGCAATAATTTGCATACAAATAATTGCAGATAGTACAGACAATACCATGCCCAGAATAAATGTTTGTGGTTCAAATGCACTAATCCGTTCTTTTGGTATCTTGACATAAGCATCCTTGTTTTGATCTTTCATGGATATATTACATCTCCTCTCTTCTTATTATGGCGTTAACACTTTAACGAGATAACTACCACTATATAAAATGATATCACCTTTAAAATTTCATTACTATTAGATAAAATCATAAAAATAGAGCCCATTCATTATGACTTCTCATAATAATAGGCTCAATTTAAGTATCGAAATTAATTGATTTACACAATTAAAAAAAGAGGAACAATTTCATCTTGTTATCTTAATTTTAGTAAACTCCTTAGTTTTACTCCCATCTGCAATGCAAATAAACCTTCAGAATCATTTATTGAATACCCAGTAATTTCTTCAATTTTATTAAGTCTATATCTTAATGTCTCTACATGAATAAATAATTTTTCAGAAACCACACTCTTTCTTAAATTATATCTAAAGTAAGTTTCTAGTGTTTTAATTAAATTAGAATTATTCATTTCATCATAATCTTCCAGTTTCTTAATAGTACGACTATAATATTCTTGAATTTCTTCATCATCCTTTAAAGGATATAATAGTTTTATTGTATCAAGTGATTTATAATAAATTATTCCACGTTTAGTAAATAAAGAAGCTAGGTAGGATTCATCTCTCAATTGTGCTATGTTTTTTATATCCTTATATGGGGTAGAAACACCTATTGAAACCCTAAAGTCATCATTAAAAGGCTTTAAATAATTATATAAACTAGAAACAAAGTCCTCCAAGATAATATTTGATTCAAATCTACTAAAAATAAAGATATCATTATTTCTGTTAATAGACAAATAGCTTCCATCCTCAAAAATATTATTAAAGTAATCGTAAATATTTTGCATATATTCCTCCACAATTTCTTCTTCAGCAATATGCAAGCTTATACACAATCCTACAATAGGTTCTTCAGTATTCCAACCTAAATCAATTTCAATATTCTGATAAAAATCTTCTGGAAGATCTTTTTTATTCAGCATTATTTCAACTAAAGATTTATTCACTCTATTCCGAATAATTTTATTCCAATTTCCCATCTCTAACTTCATAGAAATAATGGAAACGCCATATTCAATCGAGTTTTGAGATAGTCTATCAATAATCTTATCACTTGAAACTAACAAATATGCGATTACTTTATTCTCACTTTTTACAGGATAAATAGTAATATAAGAATTATTAATATTCATATTAATGCTATGTTTTTTTAAATCTATCAATAACTTTTTACCATCCTTTTTAAACGGAATACAATCGTTTATCTTTTCAAAATTGTTTTTATCCACAATGCTACTACTTAATAACTTAAAAGATGTATTAAATAAAAAAACATTAGAATTAGATAAAGAAGATAAAGAATTTATAATTTCCTCAATATTTTTATTTTCAAAAGACAACCCTAGAAGCTTCTCATATATATTATTTAAATTAAGTATATATTCATTTTTCCTATAGAAAATCATATTGTAAAAACTAGAAATAGTACTGGTATATACTACACTATATGGAATTAAAATAATAGGTATTTCAAATTCATTGGCTTGTTCGATTAGCTCATTTGGAATTTCACCAAAATATCTTTTGTCTTTTATTGCAATAGCAGAAACACCTTTTTCATGTGCTTCTAATAACATATTTTTTTTAAATTCTTCGTTGTTTACAAATGCATAACCAGCCGTTAATAAAAATTCGTCTCCTTCAAGCCAACTAATTCCAGTAGGTGTTTCTAGAATAGTGATATGCCTGCATCTCTTTTTTAGACCAGAGCCTCCTGCTAAAAGCTTGTACCCCTCAAAAGCAGGCATTTTTAAAACTTCTTCTACTGATAAACTATCTTCATTTTCATAAGGATGAGTTCGTTTCATATCTTCAATTATATTTTTGATGTAATCACTCATGGATATTTCACCCCATTAGATATCTTTTACATTACATTTATTATGAGTCGTATCAAATTTATTACATACATATATTATATACGTAGTCAATCAATTGTTCCATCTTTATGACAGTGAAAATACATTTTCTCGAATATTTTTATGTATTGATATCAAATAATTGAATCAAAAATTCAGCCATTTCAAAAAATACCTATAATTAGAATTACTTAAACTCTAACTATAGGCATGCTTAAAAAATGATTGTTATTGACTTAATTCATTATTAGCTATATAGGCTATTTTATCTATTAAAGTTGATACTTCTTCTCTTATTTCACTAAGACTGTTTTTTATCAGCTTTTTATCCCTTACCAAAATCTCTCCATTTACTATAACTGTATCTACATTAGATGGATTGGCAGCATATACTATAGTTGAATAATAATCATATATAGGAAACATATTTACTGACTTTGTTTCTAATATCACTAAATCTGCCTTTTTCCCTATTTCAATTGAACCAATCTTTTCATCTAAATTCAACGCTCTTGCTCCACCAATAGTTGCCATCTCAACTATTTCTGAGGCTGGGAACAATGTTCTATCCATATTGTGAAGCTTATGAATTTTACCAACTAGTGGCATCTGTGTTAAAATATCCAGCGTATTTCCACTCATTGCTCCATCTGTACCAAGTCCCACCTTTAATCCCATTTTATACATCTTCACTACTGGTGATACCCCTTTAGCACCTTTTGAGTTTGCACCGATGTTGTGACTTATACCGACATTTCTTTTCTCCAATATATTCAAGTCATTATCGTTTACATTTACTAAATGTGCAGCTATAAAATTTTTATTTAGTATACCTATACTATCAAGGTATTCCACAGGAGTCATTCCATATTGTTCATAAAATTGTTTCTGCTCATAATCCATTTCGGCAACATGCATAGTGACAGGTACATCATATTTTTCAGCCAACCTATGTGCCATCTTCAAGTGCTCAGTATCATTTGTATACGGAGCATGAGGGGCTATTGCAGGAGTTATTAACTCGTCACCTTTCCACTTAGGAATAAACCATTCAGCATATTTTAAGCCCTCATATGGTTCCTTTGCATCGGGAGCTACGAAATCTGTAACAGTTTCTCCTAATACTGCTCTCATTTTCATTTCCTTTGTGGCTTTCGCAACCTCATCTTGATAATAATATGAATTGCAGTAGGTAGTTACTCCACCTAATAGCATTTCAGCTATTGAATATTTTGTTCCTTTGTAAACCAATTCTTCATCCACTAATAGCTTTTCCAGCGGGAATATATATCTTTTTAATCTATCGGCAACATCATCCCCTAAGCTTCTAAATACTACCATCGGACTATGAGTATGTGCATTTATCATGCCAGGCATCAGTATACCTTGTGCACCATCTATTACTTCAAATTCTGCTGGATTATATTTTTTTATTATATCCTCATTACCTATATCTGATATCTTATCTCCCTGGATGACTACATATCCATTTTCAATTATATCCTTGTTTCTATTCATTGTAATAATGTTTACATTTTTTATGAGCGTATTGTTCATAAATCTAGCTACCTCCTAAAAGATAAAGCCATAATTTGATTATGGCTTTATCTTTAATTTAATGTCCTATTCCATTGATTTACCCAGTCATCCATCATTGTGTTGATAACCTTGAAATCCATGATATTACCTTTATTGATATCTTCACCATATGTCATATTCTTTGAGACTTCTTCTGTAAGCTCTACATTTGTATTTACTGGTGCATCAGGAATTTCAGTAGCTCTTAGTTGAGTTTCTTCAGAAATTAAATAATTTATAAACTCATATGCCAATTCTTTTTGGTCAGAACTCTTGACTATATTTACTGTATTAAAGTTAAGATATGAGCCTTCCTCTGGGTCAACAAACACTATATCTGGGTTAGATGCCATTCTTGAATATATAAAATCAGCACCAAGAGCCGCTACTATTTCACCAGTTTCCATCAAGTTCATTAAGTCTGAAGATTTATCATATACCTTTACTATATTTGGTTTTAACTCTTCCAATGCTTTAAATGCTGATTCCCCATTATCCTCAGTAAAATCTACTCCGGATTTTGTAGTTGCAGCATACATCATAGATGGTCCAAAGGTTGTTGTTAATTGTGGAATAGCTATCTTGCCTTTCAATTCTGGTCTCCATAAATCCTTATATGAATTAATTTCAAAATCAACTGCTGCTTTGTTATATATTATTCCAGCTCTGTTTACTGCATATGCTGGTCCTTGTCCTTCTTCAACTAAAAACTTTACCTTATCATTTAAAAACTCAGAATTTGGTATCTTGCTATAATCCAATTTTTCAAATACACCATCATCCCAACCTTCTTGTGCAAAGGATTGAGCTAAAAAGATAACATCTACATCTGTATTAGGGTTGCTCTTGATTTTAGTAAGACGTTCAGCGTTATTACCTATTTCTAGAACAACTTCTGCATTGAACTTTTCTTCAAAGGGCTTTAAAATTAACTCCCATTGCTTGTCTTCACTTAACCCAAAGTGTGATACTACTAGAGTACGCTTTTCTTCCTTTGGAGTATTGCCGCCATCACTGCCACCATCACTAGGAGCTTGTTGTTTAGGTGCACATCCTGCAAGCAAGGCAACTACTAAAACCATTGATAAAATACCAATTAAAGATTTTTTCATATTATTCTCTCCTTCATGTTTTTTATTTTGTATTAAATTAAACTAGATTTTCTTTATATTAAACTAAGATGATTTTATTAGTTGGCAGATGAAGCTTAATATTTTCTCCTGGTTTAAATATCCTATCACTACCTATATTTACTACCAAAGCACCTAATGCTGTATCTATATTGTATTGATAGTCCTTACCCAAAAAAGTTCTTATTTCAATCCTCCCTTCAATTGTGTTTTGATTGGATGATTCATCTGCAACTTGAATATCATCAGGCCTAATCGTCCCTTTAATACCTTTGTCCATACAATTTTCTTTACTTGTAGTGACTTCAAATTGACTTCCATCACTTGACTTAAATGTTTTTTCATTAACTCTACTAAAATCTATAAAATTTTCAAATCCTACAAATCTTGCTACAAACTCAGTAGACGGATAATTGTATATCATTTCAGGAGTATCATATTGTTCGATTAATCCTCCATTCATGACAGCAACCTTATCTGAAATAGAGAAACATTCTTCTTGATCATGAGTAACAAATATTGTCGTTATGCCCATTTTACGTTGAAGCTTTTTTATTTCAACCCTCATTTTCAATCTCAACTTAGCATCAAGATTGCTCAGAGGTTCATCTAACAATAGCAAGGAAGGCTCCATAATTAGGGATCTAGCTATAGCAACCCTTTGTCTCTGTCCACCTGATAGCTCCTTTGGATATCTTTTAGATAGATTTTCTAAGTCTACAGTTTTTAGTATCTTGTTTACCTTTTCCGTTATTTCACTTTTCTTTTCTTTTCTCCGTTTTAGTCCGAAAGCAACATTGTCAAATACATTTAAGTGAGGGAAAAGTGCATAACTTTGAAATACCATTCCAAAGTTTCTCTTGTGTACAGGTATGTTGGTATAATCCTTACCATCCAGAACGAATCTCCCCGACATAGGTTCAATAAATCCGGCAATTACTCTTAAAGTAGTAGTCTTACCACATCCACTAGGACCTAGCAGGGATACAAATTCTCCATTATCAATTGATAGATTTAAATCTTCAAGTATTTTATTTTTTTTATCGTATGACACATCTATATTTTCTAATTCCAAAAATGACATTTGTTACCCTCCTTATAAAGCTTATATACTATGAATTGCTCAGTCCTATAGTTTTTTCTACTACAAACATGATTCCTACTGTCATCAACATCAACAATACTGAAAGAGCTGAAACTGTTGGGTCATAATTGTACTCAACATAGTTCATCATTGATATAGGTAAAGTACTTACCCCTGGTCCTGTCAAGAATAATGCAATTGGCACTTGATTAAAAGCACTTATAAAAGACAACATAAAGGTAGCTATAATTCCTGATGATATATTTGGGAGGACCACTCTAAAAAAGGTTGTTACTCTATTACATCCCAAAACCATCGCTGCCTCCTCTATGGAATATTCAAAATTATCTAAACTAGAGCCTATTACTCTAAGTGCATATGGAATTTCAAATATAGTAAGTCCTAAGAGCAATCCATTATATATAGGCATCTGTATCTTTACAACAATAAATTGAAATAACGCAAAGCCAGCAACTATAGCGGGAATAAGTTTCGGAGTCATAAAATAACTCTTAAGTAATCTTTTCCCCTTGAAATCAAATCTACTTATGGCATATGCTCCTGGTAATCCTATTGATATAGAAAATAGCGTAGCTAATATTGATGTTTCGAAGCTTGTCCTGAAGGTCCTTATAAAGCTTTGAGTAGTAAACACTGTTTTATACCACTTTAGGCTGAATCCTGTTGGTGGAAAAGATATAGTATTTGCTGAGGTAAATGAAGTCAACAATATGACTAAAACAGGAACAAACAAAAATGCATAAACCAAGACTACAAATCCTATTAACAATTTATTCTTTTTCAATTTAAACACCTCTTTCGTTAATCTTTGAGGCAACGGTATTCATTATACCCATTATCAAAATACTGCTAACTATCATCACTGTTGAAATCACAGATGCTGTTTCCCAATTTCCTAAACTCATCGCTTGTTGATAAATAAGGGTCGATAAAACCATATTTGAATTTCCACCCAGCATTTGAGCTGTATTATAAGCCGATGCCGCTCCTGTAAATACTAGTACATTTCCTACAATTATTCCCGGCAAACTCAATGGGAATATCACTCGAAAAAATGCTCCTATCTTACTTGAACCTAAGCTCTCAGCTGCTTCATAGATATCAGAATCAATATTTTCCATGACACCTACTACTGTTGTTATCATAATTGGTAAAAACAAATAAACAGTACCTACAACGATAGCTCCTTCTGTATATAAAAGTTTTAAAGGTTCAGAAATCAATCCCAATTTCATAAACATATCATTTATAACACCATTTTTACCTAATATAGCCATCCAAGAAAATGCTCTTACAACTGAATTTGTTAATGTTGGAAATGTTGCAAGAACTATAAGCATTCCTCTAATCCTTTTATTGCTACGGGATATGAAATATGCAGTAGGAACACCAAGAAACATACAAATTAACATTGTTATCAAAGATAATTTTATTGTTCTAATAAAAATCTTCATATAATATGGGTCAGTAAAAAAATCTGTATATGACTTAAGTGTAATCATATTCCCTCCATCAAAGAATGTAGGCAATATGGTACTTAGTATAGGTATTACAAGGAATATTGAAATAACTAACAATCCTGGTAATAGCAATATATAAAATGCCTTTTTCATTATTTTCATCCTTTCACATAGATTTTTATATTGAACTAGAATAGACTTCTCTATTTATTTCTACCGTAGATTCTCTTTTTATTAACTCTGGTCTATAAACTAAGCTATTTATTTCAGCTCCATTTTCATTTTTTATAATTTTATAGGCCAAATCTGCAACATAAGTCCCTATTCTATCAACAGGTAATTTCAATGTAGTTAAGCTAGGTTGAATATAATTAGCTATATCTATATCATCATTCCCAATTATTGAAACATCTTTCCCTATTTTTAAATTTGCTTCTGATAATGCTTTATAAATTCCGATAGCTATCTTGTCATTACCTGCCAAAACTGCTGTTGGTATATTGTTATCCTGTATAAGCTGCTTAAGTGAAAAATAGCCATGTTCTAAACTATATTCCCCATAAATAACTCTATCTTCAATAAATTCAACATTATAGTCTTTTAAGGCACGTTTATATCCTTCAAGTCTCTTCCTAGTTACATATGAAATATCTAATCCGGCTATAAAGCAAATGTCTCTATGTCCCAGTTCCAGTAAATATTTGGTAGCAATATAACCCCCATACTCATAATCAATGGTCACATTATATATATTTTTTTCATCAGCGTTGCTGCAACCAATTTGAATAACAGGCATATTTGGGGCAACATCCTTTAGCCTATCTAAAATATCACCATTTTCCTTAGGAACTGTAAATATTATAGCATCCACACTCTTAGCCATCATATTTTGGATATATTTCCACACCTTTTCTCGATTCCCCTCATAATTACATAAAAATATTTGAAATCCATAATCATTCGCTCTTGATTCGATATGCCTAATGAGTTCACCGAAGTAAGAATTAGTTATATCAGGAATTAAAAGTCCAAGGGTAGATGTTTTTTTCGTAGTTAGTGAAATAGCAATCTGATTAGGATTATAATTTAATTTTTTAACTGCTTCTAATACATCCTTTTTTGTATTTTCACTTACATAACCACTTCCGTTTATAACTCTGGATACTGTTGCTATTGACTTATTTGAAAGCTTGGCCACATCATAAATATTGCTACTCAATCTATCCCTCCTTCATAAAAAACCGTTTAAAAAACTATGTAAGCGCTTCCACATTTATGTAAGTAAAATTATACATTATTTATTTTAGTTTGTAAATAATTTTTTGATTTTAAAATTAACCAATATGACCCGATGATTACTATTCATAGTAGATTTTATACGGGCGTCTGCTAGTGTCATTCTGAACCACAGGTGAAGAATCTCGGGTCTAAAACCGGGATCCT
>ENA-UOOK01000556-UOOK01000556.1-fermentation-metagenome-genome-assembly--contig:-NODE-556-length-49774-cov-6.269535_pt1 | contig 49774 bp, 39 predicted proteins | sample MGYA00245777_ERZ724023 | MGnify/ENA primary metagenome ERZ724023 (study PRJEB28704, sample SAMN03018312) | fermentation metagenome | biome: anthropogenic terrestrial biome; feature: soil; material...
GACAAAAGGCCGGTTCCCGGCTCCCCCTACCTACGACCAAGCTTGGACTAATAAGGAGGGTAGTTTAATGATAAACATCAAATCCCTCTTCAAAGTATTGACCACAAGACCCGGTAACGCGCAAAGATCCTTGAAAACACAATTGATCTCCAGATTGGTAATAATAGTTCTGGTGATTGGTGGAGTAAGTATTATCTCCTATTTTGTGTTTCGCGCGACCATCGACCAAATGAGAATTATGGTGGAAACGACCATGATCGCCAACAATATAATACAACCCGCGCAAGAAATTCCGAATACTCTCTGGAGTTTCTATTATAATAAACAGGATACGGACCGGGAGAAGATTCATGATAATTTAGCCGTGATCCAAAACAACCTAACCTTACTATCCGCTAACATAAAAGATGAAGAAGGAATGGACTCCTTTGATTCGTTGGCAGCAATTTTAACCACCTATGAAGAACTAATTACCAACGCTTTACAATTAAACGAGGAGATTAGAGCGACCAGTATCACCCACGCCGCCGATGAGGAAGTCAGAGATGTCTCCAGTCTGGTTCAAGGGATGGTCCGGGAGTTTACTGTTTTTATGGAAGAGTTGGTGAAAGTATCCCGGTTTATTAAGGATGCGGTCGAAGAGTTAATTACTACCGAATTAAGCTACTACCACACGGTCAACGTAGAATTGGAGCGCCGCTCCAATCTCTTAGGACTGGTTGTTTTACTCGTAATTGTAGCGACCGGAATCCTAAGTATTGTTTACGCCGTTATTTATTTTTCCCGAGTAACCGGGACGATCTCAAGGCTGGCTTATTCGGCGCAAAAAATTGCCAACGGGGACTTAGAGGTCGAGAGAATTAGCTGCTCCACTGATGATGAATTGTCAATTCTTGCCGCTTCCTTTAACAAAATGGTCGACAATTTACGGGTCCTGATCGGCAAGATTATGGACAGCAGTACGCAGGTTACTCGTTCGGCGGAATTATTAAAAAGTGTCGCCGAACAGACTACCAAGGCCAGTCAACAAATTGCTGCCAATATTCAGGATGTGTCAAATGGCGCCTATAATCAGTCCAGCCAAACGCGTAAAACCTTGGAGGTAGTCAATCAGCTACTGGAAGGGAACCAAAATGTTTTATCCAATGCGCAACAGGTTTTGCTTTCCGCGGAACAGGCGACATCGGCAGCGGCGACCGGTAATACCAAAATCAACGAGTTAATCAACCAAATTTCCGTAATTGAAGAAAAGATCAATTCCATTCAAGCAGTAACCGAGGTTCTGAAGAAACAGACCGACGATATTGGGGTTATTTTGGAAGTGATCACTCAAATCTCATCGCAAACTAATTTACTGTCTTTGAATGCGGCGATTGAAGCGGCCCGGGCCGGGGAATATGGTCGCGGTTTCGCCGTGGTGGCCGATGAAGTCAGGAAACTGGCGGAAGACACCAGTAACCAGGTGGGGAATATCGCTGATCTGCTGGAAGTCATTCAAACTCAGGCTCATAGGTTTGCCGACGAAATGGTGGTCGGGGTTCAGGAGGTTAAAGCCGGAACTAATATCGCCGAAGAGGCTTTAGTCGCCTTTAAACATATTGTTTTGACCAGCGAAGAAGTAAACGCTCAGATCAAAGCCATTAACCAAGAGCTGGAAAAGATGAAGACAGAAATCCACAAGGTGGAAGAAGTCAGTTTTAATATTGCGACCATTGCGCAACAGTCTTCGATGCGCAGTCAGGAAGTGGCGGCTTCGACTGAGGAACAAACGGCCAGTTTGGAGGAAGCGCTGAGTTCGGCTTCCGCTCTTTCCCGGATGGCGATGGAACTCCAGAATATAGTTAAACAGTTCAAACTATAAGGGAAAAGCGAGGCAAAGAGGTTGGTTGCTTTTCCCATAAAGATAAAGGATTTTTCTTAAAAATGCCTAATGTAATCTCTGGCGGAATTTTTATTTGCCGGAGGTGTGAGCATGAGGTTATATCGGACCACTCTTCTCTGTTTAACCTTTATATTTTTGTTAGCTATCACTACTGATGCTTCTGTTCAACTGGGACTTGATTGGAGAGTAGCTGAAAAGGTCGCGCCGGGCGCCCTTAAGCTTAATTGGTGGATAAACCCCGAATGGGGAGTAAGAAGCGTTTATTTGTGGGAAGAAGAAGATTTAGGTTTATCAATAGCGTATGTGCCGAATGAAAAAGGGAATTATCATTCTTATTTAGCCGTTGGGATCCGGGACCTATTTGGTATTTCTCATTTGCCGGTAGAAGAAAAAATCCAACTAACAGCTGGTTTTGAATTCCGGTTGGATATGTTGATCGAGGGCCTTTCCACTGCAATGGAATGTCGAGTGGTCCCTTCTAACTTGGTTGGTGAGCAGAATAGACTCGCTCCTTTTTTTGGTTTTTCTCTTCATTATGGTAATAAGCAGCGGTTGGATTTAAATTTACCACCAGATGGAGATCTTTACTTATTAGCAAAACTGATTCGCGCGGAAGCAGAAGGCGAATCTTACCGGGGACAGGTGGCGGTGGGAGCTGTAGTAATGAACCGGGTTAAAAGTCCGATCTTTCCCAATACAATCAGAGAAGTAATCTATCAATCAGGACAGTTCAGTTGCCTGCCTAAACTGGCGACCATGGAGCCGACGACTCTTTCTCTACAGGCCGCCAAGGATGCGCTGAGAGGTAAAGATCCCTCCCACGGAGCGCTATATTATTATAACCCCCGGCTTTCTTCTCCAGAAGGGCTAAGGTTTTTCGCCACCGCAAATCTTCAGCGGACCGTGAGGATTGGTAACCATATCTTCTTTCGGTAGTCGCTCACGAAGGCTACCGCCTACGTACAGGGTCTAATTATCTAATAATTAAAATTTAAAGTTTCGAACTGTTCTATCCGGTTATTTTCTGTGTTATCCGGAAAATCTTCACTCTCAGGAGCGGGGGATTTTTCTTTTTTCCCCTTTTTGGGCCAGGAAGAAAACCAACGCCAAATTTTATAGGAAGCACTTTCCGGGATCTTATTTTCAGCAAAAACTTCTTTGTAGGAGTTTTTGTTAACCCAAGCAGGGATGGCATGACCGGTTTCGGGGTCAACATTGGCCCAGACAATACCGGCTGGTTCAGGGAAATCTTGTATCGGGAGATGGGAGGTAATCCGTTCCATATAGTTTCCCCAAAGAGCCGCTGCTGTTCCGCCTCCGATGATTCCTTCTTTATAGCGCATGGACTTTTCTTGACGATCATTTCCGATCCAGACTGTTGTTAACAACTCGGGAGTATAACCGACAAACCAAGCATTAGTATAATCAGTAGTCGTACCGGTTTTACCGGCGGCCGGTCTCTTAGGTAGTTGCGCTCTCCATCCAGTGCCGTTTTCCACTACATCCTGCATTAACTTGGTCATGATATAAGCTGTTTGCGGAGAGATAACGGGTTTTCCTTTTTCGGGTCTAAACTCCTTTTTCACTTTCCCTTGGTGGTCAAGGATCTTGATAAGGGCAGAAGGTTTAACATAATTTCCATGGTTGGCAAAGGAAGTGTAGGCGGCGGTTAGTTCTAAAGGGGTTACGCCTTTGGTTAATCCGCCTAAGGCTAACGGAGCATAGGTTAAGTCGTTAACCTGTCCTTCTTTAACCAAACTTTTGATCCCCATCCTCTCCATCTGTTGGGCAATGATGGGAATCCCTATTGCTTCCACTAATTGGACAGCGATGGTGTTTACGGACTCTCTTAATGCTTGGCGGAGGGTAATTTTTCCCTTGAACTCATGATTATTATTCTCAGGGGACCATACTTTCCCATTTTCCAGAGGAATAGTTAACGGTCGGTCTTCTAAGATCGAAGCGGCAGTATAGTTTTTTTCCAGAGCAGTAGCATAAATAAAGGGTTTTAAGGCGGAACCCGGTTGGCGATAGGCTTTAACACTTCGGTTTAACGGGCTGGTAGTATAGTCACGCCCACCAGTCATGGCCAGGATTCCGCCGGTAGTAGGGTCGAGAGTAATCAGCGCCGCCTCGGGCTGAACTTCTCCAGAGTAATGGGGGAGGGTCTTCATGATCCGCTCGGCTTCTTGTTGGTAGTTAAGATCGATAGTGGTATAGATCCGGTATCCACTCCATAGTAATTCTTCTTCAGAAAAGCCTTCTTCTTTGATCAAAAGGTCACGAAGGTAATCCAGGACGTAAGCGCCTACCGAGGTTACCTCCTGCCAAGGCACAACTCCTAAATCTTTGGTAACTGCTGTTTTATACTGTGCTTCAGTTATATACTCTTGTTCCATTAGTTTTTTTAAAACGAGATTCCTTCTACCTTTGGCAGTATCAGGATGTTTGAAGGGAGAGTAATTTTCCGGGCTCCGGATAATTCCGGCGAGTAAGGCTGATTCTTCTAAATTGAGGGTGGAGGCTGACTTGCCAAAATAATAACGGGCGGCTGCTTCTACGCCGATATTTCCGTGGGCAAGATTAATACTATTTAAATAAAGCTCCAAGATCTCTTCTTTGGTATAGGTTCTTTCAATCAGTAAAGCATAGAACATATCCTTGAACTTTCGACTGAAAGTACGGTCTAAAGATAACAACGAGATCTTCGCTAACTGTTGAGTAATAGTACTTCCGCCTTGTTTGCTCCCTCCGGGTCTTAAACTCTGGTATACTGCGCGGGCAATTCCAATCGGATCCACCCCAAAATGGCGGTAAAAACGCATATCTTCAGTAGCAATGACCGCTTTTTTAAGATAAGGTGAGATGTTCTGTGATGAGACCCAAATTCTCCGGTGAGAAAAAAGGTTACCAATTAGCTTACCTTGCCGATCATAAACTTTTGAGACAAAACGCATATTTTCTAATTTGGATCTGAGATCTTTTGAGAGAGTGAGAGTTGAGAATAGAAAACCCACTGCCACTAAGCAGATAAAAATAAGAAGATAAAAAGAGAAGTTTTTATTACGTTTCAAGATAAATCATCTCCGCCTGCTCATTCCAGTTATATTTTGGGCAATTAGATAAGATAATTATTCTGTCTCAACTTAATAACTATCATATTTAAAAGATGATTACTAGTAGTATTAGTTGTTAAGTCGTTATCTTTTTGGAAATCCGGAGATTACCCTCAAGAGGCTGGAGTAACCTTAAATATGATGTCTAGGCATGGGTAAAATAAAACCCTGTTCTGTCTAAAATAGAACAGGGTTATTAAGACATCAAATTGTGGCGGTTAAAGATTAGTTAAAAATAATAATGAATACCCGCGCCAAAGCCAAGACCACTGGAAGAGGAATGCTTATTATCGTCGTAATCATAGAGTTGGACGTCTATACCCAGATCAAGCATAAACCCGATTCTTTCCAGTTCCTTAACATCGGTTGCTTTCAAAGCTTTGAATAGGAAATATTCAATTCCGGCGCCAGCGCCGATTTCGACTCCCCAGTTAAAAAAGAAACCGGCTTTTCCGTATCCATAGAAATTGTAGTTGGGATCATTTTTTAAATTATACATTCCCTTGACACCTAAATAGTTTCCGGCTAACAAGCCTTGCACGGCTGTTTGCTTAGAAAGGATATATTTACCGCTAAGACAGTAATGGTTATACCATCCTCCATTATTACTGTCATAAAAACCAAGACCTAATTGATGGTCAGCCGCTGAAACCATATTAACCATAAGTAATAACATTATTATAGATAAAATTAGGGACAATAGTTTTTTGTTCATTGCTTAGCCTCCTGATGTATTTATTAACCGCCACTACATTCTAAGAAAAAACTGGTTTCTATATGTATGAAACTAATATCATTATAGCATAAACTAGTGTTAAAATAATGTATAGATTTTTTTCCAAAAAAAGATTATGTTCCAAATAGGTAATGAGTTTTTGCATCATTTTTTACAGCTAATTTAATGAGAGGAAGGAAATTTCGTAAGGAATTTAGAATATACACTTATGTCTTGTTGGAAGTTTGTGATATTTAAGGAATTGCATAATTACCAATTTTGCACGCTTTATTCCGAGGATAAATATAGATAAAGAGATGCGAACAGTGAGATTATTCATGTAACGAATGAGTGATAACGAAAGATTATCTATGGAAATGAGCATGGTGATGTGGAGGATCATCGAGAGGTGATTTTTTGATTGAGTTAGAAAAACTCCAATCCATTATCGAAGAGTTAGCCCCAGCTAAACTTGGAGATAAATATGATACTCCCTACTTTTTGCGCCAACCAATAAAGAAGATAAAGAAGATTGGAGTCTGTGTTGATCCCACAGAATATAATCTTCGTATTGCTATTAAGGATGGGGTTGATCTGCTTCTCTCTCATCATCCTTGGCATGACCAGGTAGAGGATATTCTGCAAAAAAGTCAAATGGGTATCTTGGTACTTCATAGTTCCTGGAATAAAGCCCCTGAAGGAAATAATGCTACTTTGGCCAGACTCTTGAATCTTGAGGAGATAATTCATGAAGCTGAGATGGTAAGAGGCGTGACGCAGATGACACTTAGGGATTTACTCTTTTGCTGTCAACGGGTTTTAAAGGTTCCAATCATACCGTATGCTGGTGATTTGAATGCAAACGTTAACAAGGTATTGATTATTTCAGGACCGGGGTTTGCGCCCATCTATAAGCAGCAGTGGGATAAATATATTACACAGGGCTGCGATACTTTTCTTTCTTCGGAGTTAGGTAGGTATGCTTTGTCTTACTTGACCAGGCATAAAATAAAGCTGATCGATTTAGGCCATAGTGTGATGGCCCGACCAGGAATGGAACATCTAACCTATACTTTGCAAACCCGGCTAAAAGATTTCGAATGTGAAGTTGCTTTCTATCCCGACTTATATGCGGTCAACTACCAAACGGCCTCTTTCTATCCGGGGTTCGAAAGCTGATTATCTTCTATTTTGATCGAGGAGGGAAAATAATGATCTTAGTCATGGATGTAGGGAATAACCGAACTGTACTGGGGCTGTTTGTAAGTAAAAAATTAATTGCCGAGTGGCGATTAGCTACTGATAAAAATAGAACAGTCGATGAATATGGAATAGTAATCAAGGCTTTTTTAAATAGTAAAAGCATTGACTATAGTAAAATCGAGGCAGTGGTGCTTTCGAGCGTTGTTCCTCCACTGACTTCGACCTTCGCCGAGATGAGTAGAACGTATTTCGGGGTTGATCCCTTGGTGGTCGGTCCCGGAATACGGACCGGCTTATCACTCGTTTATGAAAACCCTAAGGAGGTAGGCGCTGATCGAGTGGTTAATGCAGTGGCGGCGATTAATATTTACGGACCGCCTTTAATAGTAGTCGATTTTGGGACGGCTATCACTTTTTGCGCGATCAATGAAAAAGGAGATTATTTGGGGGGAGCTATGTTTCCTGGTTTAGGGATCGCCGCTGAAGCCCTTTTTTTACGGGCGGCTAAACTTCCTCGGGTGGAACTTCAGGCGCCTCCTCGGATTATAGGAAAGAATACAGTGAATAGTATCCAATCAGGATTGATTTATGGTTATACTGATATGGTAGATGGCTTAATTCAAAGGCTCTCGGAAGAGATGCGGTGTGAACCGAAAGTAGTAGCCACTGGCGAGTTAAGTAGTATCGTTGCTCCTTATTCTCAAAGGATCATGCTCACCAACCCAGTGCTTACCTTGGAAGGGCTAAGGATTATTTATGAGCTAAACTGTGGCCGCTAGGGATCGCGAAGATTATTGCCTTTATAGAGCTAAATCAAGTCGCCTGCTTTATGGATAGTTATGACCGGGTTGATAAACCCGGCCTGAGGTGAGGAGAAGAAGGAGACCATGCTGGAATTGGTAAAAATGATGGAGGGTTTTTCGTGGGAAAAGATCTACTACGAGAAAAGACGGTTATTGTGGGAACAGCAGAAGAAGGAAATTTAGAAGAACTTAGCGGTTTGGTATGGTCTGCCGGCGGACGCGTGGTTGCTAAACTATATAAACGGTCGGAGAAGCCTAATCCGGCTTTTTTTCTTACTGAAGGCAAACTATGGGAACTGAAGAATTTTTTAAGAGTCGAAGAGGCTACCTTGGTTGTCTTTGATGATGAATTGACGCCTGTTCAAGCTCGGAACCTTGAAGAAGAACTTCAAGTCAAAATTTTAGACCGAACCGGATTAATTCTGGATATTTTTGCGCTGAGGGCTAGAACCAAAGAAGCCAAGCTTCAAGTGGAAAAAGCGCAATTAGAGTACTTACTTCCTCGGCTTGCTGGGAAGGGGGTAATGCTTTCTCGTTTGGCCGGGGGGATTGGAACTAGAGGACCGGGAGAAACCAAGCTAGAGTCCGATCGACGCCGGATTCGCTCTAAGATTGCCGTATTAAATCGGCGCCTTAAACAAGTTAAAGCCAACCGGCAATTACAAAGGGTAGCGCGGAAACGTTTTGATTGGCCGATTTTAGCTTTAGTGGGGTATACTAATGCGGGAAAATCTACTCTTTTTCGTTTCCTGACAGGGGCCGAGGTAGCAGTGGAGGATCGATTGTTTTCAACCTTAGATCCTACTTTCCGTCTGATTACTTTCCCCAATCAACAAGAAGCATTGCTCATTGATACAGTAGGTTTCATTCGTAAACTACCTCATCAATTGGTGGATTCCTTCCGTGCTACTTTAGAAGAGATAAGAGCGGCAGATCTGTTATTACATGTCGTAAATATGGCTAGTCCTCAAAGGGAAGAGGAGTATATGGCGGTTAACGCTCTTCTTCGTGAATTAGGACTGGAAGAGAAACCTTTTATCACCGTGCTGAACAAAAAGGACTTAGTGGCAAATGAATTTACTATTATCCGCGCAGAGAGAAATTTTCCTAACGCGTTATCGATATCCGCTCAAACTGGGACTGATGTCGATAAACTTAAAAAGAAGATTATGGAGATTCTTTCCGCTAGAGTCAACCGAGGGGTATTTTTCATTCCGTTTACCGAAAGTAGATACTTATCGGTTTTTCATGAACGAGGAAGGGTATATAAGAAAGAGTTTAATTCTTCCGGTGTCTATCTTGACGTGGAATTACCCCGGATCTGGTTTGAACGGTTGGGCAAGTTTAAAGTATGATGAGGGTAATGGGGAGAAGAGATAGGGTTCCCATCGGTTAGCAGCGAAATGTTACAGAATACAAATGAATGTTTTTATATGGTGAGCCTAAATCTTTTCTCATGAAATGCTTGGGGTTTTGAATATTTCTCTTTCGATGGACATAGGATAGATTGTAATATATCGCAAACGGAGGTTCCTAATGAAACAGGCCTTATGTGGTCTTTTTCTTTCTTTGTTTTTCCTGCTTCTCTTATTGCCTTTATCTTTGAGTAGATGTGATACTTCACCTCAGGGACTTATCGTTCACCTTTATTTAGAAGACGAAAAAAGAATCATCGCTCTTGACTTAGAAGAATATGTGAGAGGGGTAGTAGCTGCGGAAATGCCAGCTAATTTTCAGTTAGAAGCTCTAAAAGCCCAAGCAGTGGCTGCCCGGACAGTTACGGCGCGAAGGCTTAAACGTTTTGGCGGACCAGGCTATCCTGCTGTTCAGGGAGCGGATCTGAGTGATGATATTAATGATTCACAGGCGTGGTTGAGTAAGAAAGAGTTGGTAAGTAAATGGGGGCTTTGGAATTATTATGGTTTTTGGAAAAAGATCTGTACAGCAGTCGAAGAGACAAAAGGTTTGGTTATTACCTATGAAGGTAAACTGATCGATGCCGTTTATCACTCGACGAGTGGTCCGAAAACAGAGAATGCAGAAGAAGTTTGGGGCGCCTATTTACCGTATCTTCGAAGTGTGGATTGTTTGTATGATCGGCATTCTCCTAAATATAGTCAAGAGCAAGTCTTTTCTGTTAATGGATTCCAGTCTAAATTAGGAGTGGAAAGAATTCCTACTGTTGGTGGTCTTCCTTTTATCCAGATCTTGAATTATACCAGTAGTGGTAGAGTTAAAAGGATTCGGGTTGCAGATCAAGTATATCAAGGGAAAGAACTCCGTTCCCTGCTGGGGTTATATTCAACTAACTTTAGTTACCGTTTCGTTAAGGGCCAGATCATTTTTAAAACGATCGGCTATGGGCATGGTGTTGGTCTCTGTCAGTATGGCGCCGATGGTTTGGCGCAACAGGGAAAAAATTTTCTGGAGATCCTCCATTATTACTATCAGGGGATAGAAATTAAGAAACTTGCTCTCCAATAATCCGGTAAGGTTGTACCCCGTCTACGGGTTTTACGCAGGATAAAGACTAATTTAATAACCTTAAATAGTGTGAGGGAATTACATAATACCTTCAGCTTGTATTTAACCACAATATATAGTGTTTGGCTTTTGTTAGGCTATCAATATATTGTGATCAAATCATAAATAATTGAATTATGCAATTCCTTAAGTTAACAAGCTCTTCTTCTAACTTAGAAAAGGATTTTTCTTGTTGATCACGAAGAAAAGAAAAAATGTATCCTTGTATCCTTAACCGAAGGGGTGTTGTTTGATGCGTAGTGATCAAGTTAAAAAAGGAGTGACCAGGGCTCCTCACCGTTCTCTCTTCAAAGCCATGGGTTATACTGATCAGGAACTAAACCGACCTTTAATTGGGGTTGCTAATTCCTTCAATGAAATAATTCCCGGCCATATTCACCTGCGAACAATTGCTGAAGCCGTTAAAGCAGGAATCCGAATGGCTGGGGGAACTCCGATCGAATTTGGGGTCATCGGCGTCTGTGATGGGATTGCCATGGGTCATGAAGGGATGAAATATTCACTGGCCAGTCGCGAACTAATTGCCGATTCGATCGAGGCCATGACCAGCGCCCACGCTTTTGACGGCTTAGTCCTCATCCCCAATTGCGACAAAATAGTCCCCGGGATGCTGATGGCCGCGGGAAGGCTCAATATCCCTTCACTTGTTCTGAGCGGCGGCCCCATGCTTGCTGGAGAACTTAATGGAAACCAGATTGATTTAAATTCGGTGTTTGAAGGTGTAGGAGCGGAAGCCGCCGGGAAAATTACCCCTGAAGAGCTTGCCGAGATTGAAGAAAGAGCCTGTCCCGGTTGCGGTTCCTGTTCCGGTATGTTCACTGCCAACACCATGAACTGTTTAACGGAAGCTTTAGGAATGGCGCTTCCCGGCAATGGCACGATTCCGGCAGTTGACGCCCGCCGTCTACGCCTCGCTAAAAGGGCTGGGTACCAAATAATAGAACTCATTAAAGCAGAGCTTAAACCTGGCGAGATCCTGACGAAAGAAGCCTTCACCAATGCTTTAGCAGTCGATATGGCCATCGGCGGCTCAACCAATACTATTCTCCACCTGCCGGCGATCGCTCATGAACTGGGAATTAACCTTGATCTAAATGAGATTAATCGGCTTAGCGCACAAGTACCCCATCTATGCCATCTCCGGCCTGCCGGGCTTCATCATATTCAAGATCTCGATGCCGCTGGCGGCATTCCCGCGCTGCTTGCCACTTTGGCCGAACAAAACCTGATCAATTTATCTTCACGGACGGTTACTGGGCAAAGTATTGGGGAGAATATTAAAGGGTTAAAAAAACAAGAACAAGAGGTTATTAGACCTCTAAATAATCCCTACCATAAAAGGGGTGGTCTGGCTGTCCTCTTTGGCGCCCTCGCCCCTGACGGAGCTGTTGTTAAGCAATCCGCTGTCGACCCGGCAATGCTGGTGCATCAAGGACCGGCCCGGGTTTTCGATCAGGAAGAAGCTGCCATCTCAGCTATTCTAAACGGTGAGATTAATCCTGGCGATGTGATCGTCATTAGATATGAAGGGCCTAAAGGCGGACCGGGAATGCGCGAGATGCTCTCCCCGACCTCTGCTATTGCTGGGATGGGTCTCGATCGGCAAGTAGCCCTGATTACAGACGGGCGTTTCTCAGGCGCCAGTCGCGGGGCTTCAATCGGGCATGTTTCACCTGAAGCTGCTACCGGTGGTCCTATTGCTTTAGTCTGTGAAGGAGACCTAATTCAGATTAATATCCCGGCTCAAAGTCTGGATTTACTAGTAGACCAAGCAGAGTTAGAAAAAAGAAAGGCCCACTGGCAGCAACCAGCTCCCAAAGTGACCCGTGGATATCTTGGCAGATATGCGAAATTAGTCAAATCCGCTAATACAGGAGCGATTATTGATGTCTAAGCAAAGTGATTTGGTCACCGTTTTTGAAGTACAAAACCCCACTAAAGCCGATTTAATTAAAAGCATCCTGGAAGGCTCGGGGATTGAATGTTTTATTCCCGGAGAAAATTTAGGGCTAATCTACGGTGGAGCTCTTGGCATTAAAATTCAGGTTCGAGCTGAAGATTTTGAACAAGCCAAAGAATTATTAGAAAAGATAGATTGATGAACTAAGATCCGGTTCCCCAAACACCTCAAAACGCCATTAAATGGCGTTTTATATTTATACATAGTTTGCTCGCTAAAGAGCCCTATTTTTATCAGCAATATATAAATATACGTAAATTTTGCATAATAATTATTGCAAAACCCTTTCTGTTCTTATATAATAAGTTAACCACAAAAATCTAAATGATATTTTACTTTTTGTGATAATGAATTACGCAATTCCTTAATATAATATGACCATTAAATTTGGATCGGTCGATGGAGAAAGGTGAGTCAGTAATGATAAAAACAGGTATTATTGGAGTTAACGGTTATGCCGGGGGCGAACTTCTCAGGCTCCTAGCTGCCCATCCTGAAGCTGAAGCCACGGTAGTAGCCTCCCGTTCCCAAGCTGGTCAGACTGTTGCTCAAGTTTTTCCTTCTTTTTCCGGCACTAACTGGGGTGAACTCCTTATCTCCGACGTTTCTTCCCCTGCCTTAGCCGAGTGTGACCTCATTTTTTTAGCCGTCCCCCATGGAGTTGCCGCCGAATTGGTCCCTGGTTTTTTAGAAAAAGATATTAAAATCATTGATCTTGGCGCCGACTTTAGGTTAAAAGAACCGGCGACATACAAGGACTGGTACAACTTAAAACACCCTCAGCCAGCACTTTTAAAAGAAGCGGTCTATGGTTTACCCGAATTAAAACGAAGCGAAATTAAAAACGCTCGTTTAATAGGAAATCCGGGCTGTTATCCCACCAGTATCTTACTGGGCCTTGCCCCTCTTTTAGCGGCGGAACTGCTCGATGATAATTTAATTATCATTGATTCAAAATCTGGAATCTCCGGCGCGGGTCGTACTGCCCAAAGCGAGCTACATTTCCCAGAAGCCGACGACAATTTACGCGCTTACGGGTTAATTAGACATCGGCATATACCAGAAATCGAACAGGAAGCTTCGTTACTAGCCGGGAAGAATGTTGCCATCTCCTTTACTCCTCATCTCATACCGGTAGTACGGGGGATCTTCTCTACCATCAATCTTTCTACTCGCCAAAAGAGTTCTACTCAAGAATTGACCGAGTTATATCAAGAATATTATCAAGGAGAACCTTTTGTCACAGTTCTTTCTAGTCCTGATCTACCACAAACTAAAAGTGTGCTTTATACCAACCGGTGTCAACTTGGCATTAGGTATGACGAGCGGATTAACCGGATCATTATCCTTTCTGTGATTGATAATCTGATGAAAGGCGCCGCTGGACAAGCGATCCAGAATATGAACATCCTCTATGGGCTGGAAGAAACCACCGGTCTTAACACCCCCGGAATTTGGCCATAAAATAATTTTTAAAGAAAGATGTAAACTGGAAAAGGAGGAAGACAACATGCAGACCAAATCGTACGGTGTTACTGCTGCTCTAGGATACAATGCGTGGGGAGTAAACTGCGGTCTTAAAAAAAGCGGTCATCCAGATTTAGCTCTAATTTATTCGGAAGTACCGGCTGTCGCTGCGGGAGTCTTTACTACCAACAAAGTAAAAGCCGCGCCTGTCTTAGTCAGCCAGGAACACCTGGCTGGTGGTTATGCCCGCGCCCTGTTAATCAATAGTGGCAATGCTAATGCTTGCACTGGGGAGGAAGGTTTAAAACACGCCCGGATGACTGCTATCACTGTTGCCAAGCTTATGCAGTGTCGTCCGGAAGAAGTCTTACTGGCCTCCACCGGGGTAATTGGTGTCCCTCTTCCGGTCACTCCCATCCTTAACACCTTACCTACTCTAGCTAACCTGCTTTCGACCACCGGAGGTCCGCAAGCCGCCCAGGCGATTATGACCACTGACACTTTCGCCAAAGAATACGCGGTCTCACTAGAAATTGGCGGGAGAGAGATCCGTATTGGCGGAATGTGTAAAGGTTCGGGGATGATCCAACCGCAGATGGCAACGATGCTAGGGGTGATTACTACTGACGCTCCGCTTAAAGGAACAGTTTTAAGCGCTAGTCTCCGTCAGATAGTAAAACAAACTTTTAACCGGATCACCGTAGATGGTGATACCAGTACCAATGATACTGTATTCTTAATGGCAAACGGCAGAGCAGGAGGAGCAGAGATCACAACTGGACCGGACCTTGAGCGTTTTATGGAAGGGCTCTATGAAGTTTGCTCTCATTTAGCGCGCTTGATCGTTAAGGATGGCGAAGGCGCTACTAAATTCCTGGCGATCAAGGTCAAGGGCGCTCGGACGGAAAACGAAGCCGAGAGCGCGGCTCGCGCGGTCGCCAACTCTAACCTGGTAAAGACCGCTTTCTTCGGCGAAGATGCTAACTGGGGCCGGATTTTAGCCGCTGTCGGGTACTCGGGGATTGATTTCAGTCCGGAAAAAACTGAGATCTTTTTGGAAACACTCCCAGTCTATGCTGGAACCGGAGTCGCTTTTAATGAACAAACTGCTAAGGATATTTTACAACAGAAGGAAATTGAGGTGATCATTGATCTTAAACAAGGCAAAGAAGAGGTTACGATCTGGACCTGCGATCTCTCCTTTGACTATGTGAAGATTAACGGAAGTTATCGTACTTGAGATTGTCTTTAAAAACAAAAATCAGTTATGAGCATCGAATTATATTTTGCGGTGCAATCTTAAGTAAATTTGGTGATTTTCTACATTAAATGAAGGGAATGAGAGCAATGAGTTTTACCGCCAGAGCTCAAGTTTTAATTGAAGCCATCCCCTATATCCGCTCTTTTTATGGCAAAACTTTTGTCATCAAATACGGAGGAAACGCCATGCTCAATGCGGATTTAAAACAAGCGGTAATCCTTGATATAATTCTTCTTAAATATTTAGGGCTCAACCCGGTTATCGTCCACGGTGGCGGTCCGGAGATCACTACCATGCTCAAGGTGATGGGTAAAAAGAGTACCTTTCAACATGGACAACGGGTTACTGATGAAGAAACCATGGATCTCGTCAATATGGTGTTAGCCGGAAAAATCAACAAAGAAATTGTCGCTTTAATCAACCAATTTGGCGGGAAAGCCATCGGTCTCTCCGGTCAGGACGGGCGCCTGCTGGTTGCCAGGAAGAAAGTTCTGCCTGAAGAGGGGATCGATTTAGGCTTTGTCGGAGAGATCGAAACGATCAACCCTGAACCAATCCATACTTTACTAGAGAACAGTTATATTCCGGTCATCGCCCCCGTTGGTGTTGGCGCTGATGGTAATATCTATAATATTAACGCTGATACAGTCGCCGGAGAACTAGCCGCCACTTTAAAGGCAGAGAAGCTGATTCTTCTTACCGATGTGGAAGGAATTTGTTCCGATCCCAGCGACCATTCAAGTTTAATTTCCGCCTTAAAAATCAGCTCCGCCCAAAACATGATTAACTCCGGTCAAATCGACGGAGGAATGATCCCCAAAGTAGAAGCTTGTATCTCCGCTCTGCAACAAGGAGTCAAAAGAACTCATATCATTGATGGCCGACAATTGCATTCCCTGCTGTTAGAGGTGTTAACCGACAAAGGCATTGGCACCATGGTGGTAGAATAGGAGGAATTTATCCATGAGTATGGCTGAACTACTTACCCGAGCAAACAAAGTATTAATTAATAATGTGCGACGATTTCCTGTCGTTTTTACCAGAGCGACCGGTTCTCGGGTCTATGATGCCGAGCAGAAAGAGTATCTTGATTTTCTGTCGGGAATTGCCGTGCAAGCAGTTGGGCATTCTCACCCGCGAATTACCGCCGCTATACAGCAACAAGCAGAGAAAATCATTCACGTCTCCAACTATTTTTATCTGGAGGAGCAGATCGAATTAGCAGAGAAACTTGCTACCCTTTCTGGTCTCGACCGTGTGTTTTTCTGCAATAGCGGGGCGGAAGCCAATGAAGCCGCTATTAAACTGGCGAGAAAATACGGGCGACAGCAACTCGGAGGGAAATACGAGATCATTAGCGCTTACGATTCTTTTCATGGTCGGACCTTCGGCGCCTTAGCCGCCACCGGGCAACCAAAATACCAGGAAAGCTTTCGTCCCTTGCCCGCCGGGTTTCGTTATGCGCCCTTTAATAACCTCCAAGCTTGGGAAGAAGCGATCTCTGAGCGAACCTGTGCTCTACTGCTTGAATTAGTGCAAGGAGAGGGGGGAGTAAACCCTATCTCCCCTGACTTTCTTAAAGGCTTGGCAGAGATTTGCCGGCAAAAGCAGATTCTTCTAATCTTTGATGAAGTTCAAACCGGACTAGGCCGTACCGGTAAGTATTTCGCTTGGCAGCATCTAGGAATCAAACCAGATATTCTTACTTCTGCTAAAGCCCTGGGGGAAGGCGTGCCGATCGGAGCCATGTTAGCTAGTGAAAAGATCGCTACGGCCTTTCAGCCGGGAGACCACAGCACCACAGTGGGGGGCGGGGGCTTAGCTTTTAGCGTCGGCCTAGAAGTGTTACGGATCATGGAGGAGGAGAATCTTCCCATCCGAGCCAGCCATCTAGGACAAGAGCTAATCGCTCTCTTTCAAAAATGGCAAAATGAGATCCCAATCATTAAAGAAGTCCGTGGTTGGGGGCTTCTTCTCGCCTTAGAATTATCGATACCGGTTCAACCTATCGTTCTTAAATGTTTTGAGCGCGGGTTATTGATTAACGCCGTCGCCCCGAAGGCCATTCGCCTTCTACCTGCTCTTAATATTGAACAACAAGATTTAGAAGAAGGACTGCGCATCCTTAAACAAGTCTTGATGGAAACAGCAGAAGAGTAATTTTTACGACTACCTTTAGTTCAGCTCGTCAGTAAAATATCTGGATATAATATCAAAACAAGAAAGGGTGATCCAGGTGCATTTTATCAATCTAAAAAATTTTAATCGGGAACAGTTGGAGAAAATACTTAACCGGGCTTTGACCGTGAAACAAGACCAACCCCGATTCAGTCAGGCCCTGGCGGGCAAGAAAATGTATATGCTGTTTGAAAAAACCTCTACCAGAACCGCGCTCTCTTTCGGTCTTGGTTTTAACGAGCTGGGGGGAACCTATTTTCTCCAAAATTGGGAAGATAGTAATTTCTCCATCGGTGAGCTTCAAGATGAGGTTAGATATGTCAGTCGCAACGTTGATCTAATTATGGCTCGCTTAAAATTGAATGAGAATATTAATTTAATGGCGAAATATTCTACCGTTCCGGTAATTAACGGCTGCTGCAACCGATATCATCCTTGCCAGGCCATGGGTGATCTCCTGACGATTAAAGAAACTTTTGGTCATTATAATATTAAACTTTTATATATTGGGGTGTTGAATAATGTCTTCAACTCTTTGGCCGCATCCCTGCCCAAGCTGGGAGGAGAGTTAATTGCTGTTACCCCTCTAATCAATCAACCTTCTTTCGATCAGGAACTCTTGACTGCTGCGAAGAATAGTGGAAGATTCACTGCAATCAACTACGACCATTTAACGACAACAGAATTAAAAGAGATCGTTCGCGAAGTAGATATTGTTTATACTGATACTTGGGTTGATATGGAGTTTTTTAGTAACCAAAGTTTCTCCGCCGCCAAACAACAACGCATCGAAACAATGCTGCCTTTTCAACTGAACCACGAATTATTAACCGGAACTAAAGCAAGAGTAATGCACGACATGCCGATGCACCCTGGTTATGAAATCACGCGTGAAGTAATAGAGGAACATCTCGATCTTATTCTGCTACAGGCAGAGAATCGCCGCCATGCCGAAAAGGGTATTTTATTAACTCTGCTTGAGGATGAAAAAATCCAGGAATTATTTAAAGAGTAGTCGCCCTCCCCAGCTTTACTGGGGCACGTGAAAAGATGAAAATCAATTTAGGTTATAATGGTCGGCTCACCAAAACTATGAGGAGGTCTAGATAATGAAAGTATCCAAAGTTGTTTTAGCTTATTCAGGAGGACTTGACACCTCAATTATTATTCCCTGGTTAAAGGAGAACTACGAATGTGAAGTCATAGCCTTCGCTGCAGATGTCGGACAAGGAGAGGAATTAGCTCCTTTGCAGGAAAAAGCGCTTAAAACTGGGGCTAGTAAACTTTATATCGAAGATCTACGCCACGAATTTGTGACCGATTATATTTTCCCCATGCTCAAATCAGGCGCTGTCTACGAAGGTAAATATCTGATGGGCACCTCCGTTGCCCGCCCGGTAATTGCGAAAAAGCAAATCGAAATTGCCGAACGGGAAGAGGCAGACGCTGTCGCCCACGGTTGCACCGGAAAAGGAAATGACCAGGTTCGGTTTGAACTAACCTTCCGGGCTCTAAACCCTAATCTTAAAATCATCGCTCCCTGGCGGGAATGGTCAATTCGTTCCCGTCAAGAGGCGATAGATTATGCCCGTGAACGTAAAATTGAGATTCCGGTTACTAAAGAGAAGCCCTATTCCATGGATCGTAACCTCTGGCACATTAGCTACGAGGGAGGCGTCTTAGAAGATCCTTGGCGCTCGCCGGATGAAACCATGTTTCAACTGACCGTCGCTCCGGAAAAAGCTCCGGATACCCCTGACTATTTGGAGATCAGGTTTGAAAAAGGGATCCCAATGGCCATTAACGGTCAGGCCTATGATCCGGTTTCTCTGATCGAACACCTTAATGCTCTTGGTGGTAAACACGGTATCGGTCGGATCGATATTGTCGAAAACCGCTTAGTAGGAATGAAATCACGCGGAGTTTATGAAACTCCGGGGGGAACTATTTTATATATTGCCCATCAAGAGCTGGAAGCTTTAACCTTAGAGCGAGACACTATGCACTACAAAGAGATGCTTAGCAAAAAATATGCGGACCTGGTCTATAACGGGCTCTGGTTCTCACCTCTCAAAAAAGCCTTGGATGCTTTTATTAACGAAACTCAGGAACGGGTAACCGGAGTTGTTAAATTAAAACTGTGGAAAGGTCATTGCCTACCGGTAGGGCGTAAATCTCCCTATAGCCTGTACCGCGAAGACTTTGCTACTTTTGAGGCAGATCAGGTCTATAACCAGAAGGATGCCGAAGGTTTCATTAAATTATTCGGCCTGCCCCAGCAGATTTGGAATCTGGTGAATAAGCCATGAAACTATGGGGTGGAAGATTCCAAAAAGAGACTGATCAGCGGATGAATGCTTTTCATTCTTCCCTCTTTTTTGATCAACGCCTCGCTTTCCAAGATATTAGGGGGAGCATCGCTCATGCTAAAATGCTTGGGAAAACTGGAATTCTTTTGCCAGAAGAAGCAAAGGCCCTCATTAACGGTCTGGAAAGTATTTTAAGGGATCTTCACAAGGGAGCGATCGAGTTTGCTCCCGAGGCTGAAGATATTCATATGAATATTGAAAAAATCCTCACTGAGCGGGTTGGTCCGCTGGGGAAAAAACTGCATACCGCCAGAAGCCGTAATGACCAAGTAGCGTTAGACCTCCGCCTTTATCTTTTAGAGCAGACACAACTAATCGATCAGGAACTAAAAAAACTATTAACAGTTCTGGTGGAATTGGCAAAGGCTAATGTGGAAAATATTATGCCCGGTTATACTCATCTCCAGCGCGCGCAACCCATCAGCTTAGCCCATCATCTGTTAGCCTATGGAGAAATGTTCCGTCGGGATCGTCATCGTTTAGCCGATTCGGCGGTCCGAATGAATGTTTCTCCTTTAGGCGCTGGAGCGTTAGCGGGGACAGTCTTTCCTATCGACCGCGAGTTTGTCGCCGCAGAACTGGGAATGGATGGAGTAGCGCGTAATAGTATGGATGCTGTTGGCGATCGGGATTTTGTCTTAGAGACTATTTTTAACGCTTCATTAATTATGATGCATCTATCGCGTTTTTGTGAAGAGATCATCCTCTGGACTTCTGCTGAGTGGGCTTTTATGGAACTGGATGATGCTTTTAGCACTGGAAGCAGTATGATGCCACAGAAAAAAAATCCGGATGCCGCCGAATTAATCCGGGGAAAAACCGGTCGGGTTTATGGTGATTTAATCGGTCTACTTACAGTGATGAAAGGCCTGCCCTTAGCCTATAATAAAGACCTTCAAGAAGATAAAGAAGCTGTTTTTGATGCCATCGATACCGTCCTGTCTTCGCTTCATGTTTTTATTCCAATGCTTTCTACTGCTCACTTTTTCCCGGAACGGATGCAACAAGCTACTGAAGACGGGTTTTTAAACGCAACCGATCTGGCTGATTTCCTAGTAGAACAGGGACTCCCTTTTCGCGAAGCCCATACTGTAGTTGGCAAAGCAATCACTTATTGTCTGGAAAAAAAGATAAAACTCGAAGACCTTTCGGTCATGGAAATGTCGACCTGGAGTGGAGTAGATTGTTCCGCTTTTCAAGAAGCTATTAAGATTAAGACCTGTCTGGAACGGCGAATGGTCAAAGGTGGCCCGGCTCCGACCGCCGTTTTAGAAGCAATTAATGAAGTGGAAAATTATCTCCAATCCAGCTAAATAACTTAAGTGAGGGAATTCCATAATTACCTGCCGCCGTCATTTGAGCACCATATTTTTTAGGCTATCAATAGATGTGGCCAATTTTTAAAAAGTTAATTTTGCAATTCCTTAAAGTCTAAACTAAAATTATTTTGCTATAAAGATCGATCTTATTTTAAACGGCACTTGCTGGACAACTATATACGGTCATATACAATTGAGGTAATTAGGCAATTGCCTTATATAATAAAGAAAGGCTACCCTTAATCTCTGGGATAGCCTTTCTTTTTGTTTATGCCTTGTCTATATGTTTGCATTTTAACTGGACTAAAAATGTCAGCCACTATTTTAGTGCCATTCAAACAAATAAAATCGATATTATCTGTTTAACCCGATTTTATTTTTATCTGCCCAAACATTCTTCTCCTTATTGATAAATAGCAGTTATATAACAGTAATTAAGATAATATAGGGGAAGATGAGTTAAGTTAATATCTTGACATTACCTAATCTTCATTTTATAATACTAGTAGAGAAGAGGTAAATCGATGCAAAAAGAAGTTCTTAACTTAGAAGAAGCCAGTGAGTTGTTGGGCGTAAGCTCAAAAACACTGCTTAAAATCCTACGTGAAGAAGAAGTGCCTGCTCGGAAAATTGGACGGGAGTGGCGATTTTCCAGAAACGCTCTTCTTAACTGGTTGGCGGCAGGAAATTCCTTAGCTTATGTTTCGGCGGAACAAGGCGTAAAAGAATATTTCGATCAGGTAGCGCCTCATTATAATGCTACCAGAGTACAGTACTATGGTAGTAATTTGTGTAATCTTATTTTTACCCATATAACAATCGAGCAGAATATGTCTGTGGCTGATATTGGCTGTGGCACTGGGTACCTAACCAAAGCCCTCGCCGAGAAGGCTACCCGAGTTACCGCCATTGACTCCTCCGGAGAAATGCTTGAAATCGCCCGTCAAGAAATAGATAAAGCTGGTTTATCTAATGTAGAATTTATCAACGCCGATGCCAGTAAATTACCATTCCCGGTCGCTAGCTTTGATTTAGTCTTTGCCAGCATGTTACTGCATCACATTAGTGATCCGGTGGAGGTTCTAAAAGAGTTTAATCGTATCCTAAAAGCCGGAGGCCAAGTCGTACTTATTGATGTAGAAGAACATCCCCATCGTTGGGTTAAAGAGGAAAAATCTGACCTGTGGCTCGGTTTTGACCGCGCAGAATTGGCAGAATGGTTAAAGGAGGCCGGTTTTAGCGAAGAAACCGTTGCTGACTTGGGTTGTGATTGTTATACGACGGGAAGCCAGGGACGTTCCGCTCATATTAAAATGATTATTGCCACGGGAAAGAAACAATTAAATTAAGGAAGGATTTGCTTAATTCAATTATTAAAAAAGGTCGGTGAAGATGATGGGCATGACAATAACCGAGAAAATTCTGGCAGCGCACGCCGGAAAAGAGCGGGTGCGACCGGGGGATCTGATCCAAGCGCAGGTAGATTTAATCCTGGGTAATGACATTACTTCCCCGGTAGCCATCAAGGAATTTGAGAAAATTGGCGTAAAAAAAGTTTTTAACTCCGAAGCCATCGCCCTAGTCCCTGATCATTTTACTCCTAACAAAGACCTCAAATCAGCAGAACAAGCCATGATGTTGAGGGAATTTGCGCGCAAATACGAAATTGCTCACTACTTTGAGGTGGGGAAGATGGGAATCGAACACTGTCTCCTTCCTGAGCAGGGGTTAGTTGGTCCCGGGGATCTAGTCATTGGCGCCGACTCACATACCTGTACCTACGGCGCGGTCGGAGCCTTCTCCACAGGAGTAGGCAGCACCGATATGGCAGCCGCGATGGCTTCCGGAGAAGTCTGGCTTAAGGTTCCTCCTTCGATTAAGTTTCATTTCTCCGGTTCCCTCCAGACCTGGGTAGGAGGGAAAGACCTAATACTTTACACCATCGGACAAATCGGAGTTGATGGCGCCCTTTACGCGGCAATGGAATTTACCGGTGAAACAATCTCTTCCCTGACCATGGATGATCGCTTTACGATGGCGAATATGGCGATTGAAGCTGGGGCTAAAAACGGAATCTTTGCCGTTGATGATAAAACGCTAGAGTATCTAAGAGGAAGATACAAGAAATCTTATAAAATATTCGCCAGCGATCCAGAGGCTGACTACATTCAGACTTACGACTGGGATCTATCTACTCTTGAGCCACAGGTCGCCTGCCCCCATCTTCCTGAGAATGTTAAGTCCGTCCGGGAGGTAAGCGATCTTTATATTCAACAAGTGGTAATTGGGTCCTGTACTAACGGTCGGATCAAAGATCTGCGTGAAGCAGCCCAGATCTTAAAAGGTAATAAAGTCCATCGGGATGTCCGCTTGATTGTCATCCCAGGCACTCAAGATATTTATCGACAGGCCATACGTGAAGGTCTAATCGAAATCTTTATTGATGCCGGCGGTGTTGTCTCCACTCCCACCTGCGGACCTTGTTTAGGGGGACATATGGGTGTTCTAGCCCGGGGAGAACGCGCGCTCGCTACCACTAACCGTAATTTTGTGGGCAGAATGGGTCATCCTAAAAGTGAAGTCTACTTATCCGGTCCACCGGTGGCCGCAGCTTCCGCTGTTAAAGGCCGGATCATCCATCCTGAGGAGGTGTTGAAAGATGCTTGAAGGAAAAGTCTGGCGTTTTGGCAATGATGTTGATACTGATTTAATTATTCCCGCTCGCTATTTAAATACTTCTGATCCCCAAGTCTTAGCAGAACACTGTTTGGAGGATCTTGAGCCCGGCTTTGCTCGTAAAGTTATCTCCGGCGACATCATCGTCGCTGGAACCAACTTTGGTTGCGGCAGTTCCCGTGAACACGCGCCCATTGCGCTTAAAGCCTCCGGGGTTTCCTGTGTCATTGCTGCTTCGTTTGCTCGCATTTTCTATCGTAATGCTCTTAATATTGGATTACCGATCCTGGAATCAGTGGCCGCCAGCAAAGAAGTAAAACAAGGGGATATTCTCCGGGTCAACTTTGAAACAGGGTTAATCACCAATCTGACAAGAAATCAGGTTTATCAGACCAACCCGTTTCCTGGTTTCATGCGGGAGTTAATCGCCAGTGGCGGACTCATACCTTATCTTCGGAAAAATCTTTCCGGAGAAAAACTGGGGGTGTAACTTTGTTCCGAATAGCAGTGTTACCCGGTGATGGCATTGGCCGGGAGGTAACCCCGGTAGCTACCAAAGTTCTAAAGGCAACCGCGGACTTATTTCAACTTAATTTACAGATCGAATCTGGTCTAATCGGTGAAGACGCCTACGAACAGTATGGTCACCCTCTGCCCCCAGCAACCTTGGATTTATGTAAAAACTCAACCGCTGTTCTGTTGGGAGCGGTCGGGAGCCCAAAGATGGATCTTCTTCCCCCGGATTTAAGACCAGAAAGAGCCGCCTTACTTCCCTTAAGGAAGAAGTTGGGGCTATTCGCCAATTTACGACCGATCAAAATCTGCCCCGAACTAATCCCTTCCTCTCCCCTCAAAAAAGAAATCATTGAACAAGTGGATTTACTAACAGTTCGAGAATTAACCGGTGGGCTTTATTTTGGTAAGAAGTCCCGGGAAATTGGGGTTGATGGGGAAGAAGTAGCCACTGATACCTTGGAATATTCCAGCGTTGAGATTAAACGCATCCTTAAGTTTGCCTTTGAAGCTGCCCGACAAAGAAGAAAAAAAGTAACTTCTGTTGATAAGGCCAATGTTTTAACCAGTTCTCAATTATGGAGAGAAAATGCTGAACAAATGAGAAGAGATTACCCGGATGTGCATTTAGAACATATGTATGTAGACAATTGCGCCATGCAATTAGTAAAAAATCCCGCACAATTTGATGTGATCGTCACAGAAAATATGTTTGGAGATATTCTGACTGATCAAGCTTCGGTTCTAAGCGGCTCCCTCGGGATGCTCCCTTCCGCCAGTTTAGGCGGGAAAACTGGTCTCTATGAACCCGCTCATGGTTCAGCCCCTGAGCTTGCCGGCCAAAACATCGCCAACCCCTTAGCTACAATCCTCTCCACCGCTCTCTTGTTTCGGTTCTCCCTCCACCACGAAGCAGCCGCCGGCGCCATCGAACAAGCGGTAGCTAAGGTCTTGGCAGAGGGTTATAGAACCTCTGATCTTTATGTCCCTGGAACAACACAAGTTGGCGCCAGAGAAATGGGCGAATTAGTAACCAAGTTTTTGAAAATGGTTTAGTTCCCTTTCCCTTTAGGTACCACTTACTTCTTGTCTTCATATACTAAATCAAAGATACCAAGAGGCATTCATTGTTAATGTTCGTAATCCACTTTAAAGTCAAGGAGAAGGGAGGGGCTACATGGAAAAAAGAAAAAAAATAATCCAACTCTTAATCGATAAAAAATGGACCACAGAAACTATTAGTTCGTTAGGAGGCGGATTTCTTTATCATCTAGCCTATCCAGTAGAAGTTATTGAACCCGAACTCCTTGCTAATCTAAGGAAAAGAGCTATAACTGAGGGCGCCGAAATGGAAATTCTTTTTCGAGCAGACCATGAATTAACAAGAGTTGCTTTAACCGAACTCGAAAAGTTTTCTGATTTTCACACCTTTATCCGCTTAGAATTCAGATTAATGCAAACTCCCCCCTCTTTAAAGGAGATTAAATATTCGTCGGAAAACGGATATCTCCTCCACTACAAAAAGTCATGACCGCCTTCCCCAGGCGGTCTTTTTTTATTAGAAACCTTGAGCTTTTTCTTAAATTACTTGTGACGGGAATTACCTGAAGGATATCATCCCAACCTGTCGAAGAAATACCTGAATAAACCACGTAAGGGGTGCGTTTACTTGATTTTAACTAAAGATTTAACCAAAATATATAGTAACGGAGTTGTAGCCTTAGAGCAGCTATCCCTATCTGTGGAAAAAGGAGAGTTTGTCTTTTTAGTCGGTCCCAGTGGCGCCGGGAAAACCACATTTTTAAACCTGATCATTCGTCGAGAGTTACCGACCGCCGGTCTTCTCTCGGTCAATCAAAAGAATATTGCCTCTCTAAAAAAAGATGAGATCGCTTTTTTACGTCGAAGTATCGGTGTTATTTTTCAAGACTATAAATTGTTGCCCCATAAAACTGTGTACGAAAATATCTCCTTTGCCTTAGAGGTAATTGAAACCGGAATTAAAGAAATCAAACAACGAGTTTATTCCGTCCTTGAATTAGTTGGTTTACTTAATAAGTCAAATGTCTTCCCTTCTGAATTATCCGGCGGGGAACAACAACGAGTCTGTCTCGCCCGGGCTATTGTTAATCGCCCTCTGCTTTTACTAGCTGATGAACCTACCGGTAATCTCGATCCGGATACTTCCTGGGAGATCATGGAGTTACTGAGAGAGATTAACAAACGGGGCACTACTATTTTAATGGCTACCCATAACAAAGAAATTGTTGATAAGCTTCGTAAAAGGGTAATCGCTTTAGACCACGGTAAACTAATCAGGGATACTCTGAGAGGAGGGTACACCATTGAAGCCTAGAACTTTTCTCTATTTCTTTCGTGAAGCTTTTCGTGGGCTTGTTCGCAACAGTTTGATGTCTTTGGCGGCAATCGGAATCATTACTATTGCTCTCCTACTCTTTGGCTTGTTTTATCTTTTTACTGTTAATCTTCAACACTTAGGAGACTTAGCCTGGGACAAAATAGAAATTAGAGTCTTTTTAGAGCAAAACGTAGAGCAGGTTGAAGAGATTGGAACTAAATTAGCAGCTCTCCCCGGAGTGAAAAGTATTAAATTCATTCCTAAACAAGAAGGAGCGGCTGCCCTGGAAAAATTGTTAGGAAATAAAAACCTTTTTACCGAAGAAGACAACCCCTTACCCCACTGTTTTAATCTTTCTCTTACTGAGGGAGCGAATATCGATGAAATATCCCGTTTAGCTTCCAAAGTTCCCGGTGTTGAAGAAGTCGTATTTGGTCAAGCTTTTGTGAAATTTTTAAAGATTGCCATCCGGATTGGTCTAATAGTTGGAATGGTGTTCTTGTTATTGACCGTATGCGCCGTCTTATACATTGTAATTAATACCATTCAACTCACCGTTTATGCCAGACGTAAAGAGATTGAGATTATGAAGTTAGTCGGAGCCACTGATGCTTTTGTCCGTTGGCCTTTTCTCCTCGAAGGAATGGTCCTGGGTCTGGGGGGAGCCGCCCTTGCGTTAATCCTTTTAACCGAAGGCTACACCATCCTGATTAGAAAACTTAGCGCCTATCATAATTTTATCCCCTTATTACCGAGGGCGCAAGTAAACTCACCTCTCATCATTTTCCTGTTTACGATGGGAATCTGCTTTGGAGCGATCGGGAGCCTGTTTTCGATTAAAAGATATCTTAAAGTTTAAGTTATATCCTCCCTCCTTCGCACATATGCTCTTATGGAAAATCAGGTTACAAAGCGCCCTAAGAGATATACAGGCAAAGGAGCGGTTCAGATGATAAAGATCGCCACAAGCCGAATCCTTCCGCTAATGATCATCCTTTTGTTCCTCACGGTTTTTTTGGGGTTGGGGTATGGACTTTCACAGGATAAATATAGGGATTTTTTCCTCGCTTGTCAGGTGATCCCTCTTCTTAAATTGAGATTTTTCGAACCCGTCAACCTCTCTCAGCTTGTTATCATCTACCTGAAAAAGGGGAAGGTTCAGGGCCTACTGGAAAGCCTGGGGGATCCTTACACCAGGTATCTTAATCAAAAAGAATATGTTCAACTCCTCGAGGAAAACAAAGGAAGTTACGGAGGAGTTGGCCTTTATCTAGAGTATAAAGATGGTGAATTGATCATTTTTAAACCAATTAAAAACTCCCCTGCTGAGCTGGCTGGCCTCAGACCAGGGGATCGCATTACCGCGATTGATTATCAATCAACCAAGGAGATGTCTAAGGAGATCGCTGTCACGAAAATTTTAGGCCCCCCCGGCACGACTCTGACCCTTACGATCAAACGAGGGGAAGGTAACACTCAAATTACTAGAGAAGTCACATTAACACGAACATTGATTGACCCTTCCATCGAATGGGAGATCAAAAAGGATTCCGTCGTCGGAAAGATTGGCTGGATTAGCCTCACTCAATTTACTGAGAAAACCTCCTCTGATCTCGGGCAAGCTTTACAAGCTATTGCCCGCGAAAAAGCCGCCGGAATTGTATTAGATCTTCGTTATAACCCCGGAGGTTTACTAATCTCCGCTGTAGAGGTAGCCAGTCAACTGCTGGCGGAACGGTCGAATTCTCCAGTAGTTTCCTTGAAATATCGAAATCAACAGGCAGAAACTTTTACCGCCTATCCCAACCCTCATCCACCGCTTCCTCTAGTTGTCTTAGTCAACGAATGGAGCGCTAGCTCTTCGGAGATTGTGGCCGGAGCTGTTAAAGATCTTAAAGCTGGTGTATTAGTCGGTAATACTACTTTTGGTAAAGGTTTAGTCCAGGATGTTCTCCCTCTGCCTACAGGAGGCGCTCTCTATTTAACCGTAGCTACTTATCTAACTGCCGGAGGTCACTCGATTCACAAAACAGGAATCCGCCCGGATGTGGTCGTTAAACTCCCTAACGAATCCGATAGCTTTAAAGAGCAGAGCGATTTCCGTGCTCTCCAAAAAATCGATCGTCTACAAGCAGAAACAGCAATCCAGGTACTAAGAAAACTAATTCTTGTGAAAAGAAAAGCAGCAGCTTAACGACATTCTAAGGAAGCGCTAATTTTAAGATTTGACCACCAGTAAATTCCTTTAGGCAATTCCCTCAGTTATTAATTCCACTGTTATTTTGGAGAGAGCCGGTTGCGAAACAACCGGTTCTTAACATGAAATGGAGTGAGGCGCATGACTCCTTTACCCCAACTTGGTCATCCTTTATCCCACAGGCGAGTCCCGCTGCGTATAAGGTTTCGTCTGTTGTTCATTCTCTTCCTTCTTAGCGAACTGATACTGCCTTTAACTTTTATGTCACCAGAAGTCGATAGGAGTCCTTTACTGGTAGGAGAAAAGCTGATCGGCTTAAATTGCTTCACGTTCGTGGGCGGTAGCCAGTATCAACCAGCGTCTAAGAAGAAAGCCCTTCCCTTCATTCCCCATCTAGAAGGCAAAAAAGCCCATTCTCTTCCCGAAAAAGAAACTAGAGACCGGCCAAAAATAGCCCTCATTATTGATGATGTCGGTTTTGTCCGCCAACCGACTGAGGATTTCTGGGCTCTTGACATTCCTCTAACTTTTGCGGTTTTACCTTGGGGCAAATACTCCGAGCTTCACGCTAAACAGGCACTCCAGCGAAATCAACAGATAATTCTTCATCTCCCTTTAGAACCATTAGACTCCTCAATCAATCCTGGAGCTGGGGCTATTTTCGAGAGTTTTTCACCACAAGAAGCCCTACAGCAACTAAGAAAAAATTTAGCTGCTGTCCCAGGAGTGATTGGCGTTAATAATCATATGGGATCAAAAGGAACTCAAGATTTAAAAATGATGACCCTAATTATGACTGAATTAAAAATGAGGGGTTTATTCTTTATTGATAGTATGACGATTAAATCCTCACTAGCTTGGAAGGTTGCTCAAAAGATGCAAGTTCCTGTCGGGATCAGAAATGTTTTCCTTGATGGTCTGGGGATCGAAGGAATCCCCTTACAAGTGCGTGTTCTAATTGAAAAGGCATTAAACCAAGGCTCAGCCATTGGCATCGCTCATACTCGTCCCGGAGTAGCTAAAGCGATTAGCGACTGCCTTCCCCTTTTTCAACAGGCCCAGATAGAGCTAGTCCACGTCTCCCAGCTAGTTAAATAGTATTAAGAATTTAAAGATCTTGTAAAAGGATTTTCCCTTCTGTTGTCGAATTGCGAATGTATGTTCGGTATGTCGGTTTTAATTTCCCTTAATTAAGCTTGGCCTATAATTGAGGGAATAGTCTATTTATCTAAACAGCCCTTTGAACACAATATATAGGGGAAGTCTTCCCTTAGGCGATCAATAGCCTATGGTTTAATTGTATGTTATGTAACTTTTTAACAACAAGTTTAGGCGAACCAATTTAGTTTAACCCCTAGGTAAATAGAAGCTCCCTCTAGCCTCAGCATTGAATTATAAAGCGTCCTTTGCTATAATTGTTTTATGTTAACTATATCAGCTGGAGATGATCCGATGAATACTTTTAAATTAGTTACACCCTACACCCTCAGCGGTGACCAACCAGAGGCTGTAGAGAAACTAACTAGTGGATTAATAAAAGGTTTGCGCAGCCAAGTTTTACTCGGGGTAACCGGTTCTGGAAAAACCTTTACCATGGCTAATATCGTCGCTCAAATAAACCGTCCCACCCTTGTCCTTGCCCATAATAAAACTCTTGCCGCCCAGTTGTATAGTGAATTTAAGGAATTTTTTCCGGAAAATGCTATTCATTATTTTGTTAGTTATTATGACTATTACCAACCTGAGGCTTATATCCCTCAGTCCGATACCTATATTGAAAAAGATGCTAGCATCAACGAAGAGATCGATCGTCTCCGCCACGCCGCTACCTCTTCTTTATTTGAACGCCGTGATGTGTTGATTGTGGCTAGTGTCTCTTGCATTTATGGCCTGGGTTCCCCTGAAGATTACCAGGGAATGACCTTGTCCTTAAAACACGGTGATTTTCGGGACCGGGACAAGATCCTCCGTCGCTTGGTCGGGATTCAATATTCTCGTAACGACATTGGTTTCACCCGCGGAACATTCCGCGTCCGGGGCGATGTAATTGAAATCATCCCGATTTACGGAGAAACAATCATCAGAATCGAACTGTTCGGAGATGAAGTCGAAAAAATCCTGGAAGCCGATCCTTTAACTGGAGAAATTTTAGGAGAAAAAGAAACCATCACCATCTACCCGGGAACGCACTATATTACCAGCGAAGAAAAGATGAAAGTGGCGATTGGTAACATTGAACAGGAACTCGAGCAAGAACTAGCCCGTTTACGAAAGGGAAATCAGCTTTTAGAAGCCCAACGTCTAGAGCAACGGACTCGCTTTGACCTTGAGATGCTTCAAGAAGTCGGTTACTGCCAGGGAATAGAGAATTACTCCCGGCATCTTACCGGAAGAAAACCCGGGGATGCTCCGGCCACTTTACTTGATTACTTTCCCAGCGATTTTCTCCTGTTTGTTGATGAATCTCACGTTACTATTCCTCAGGTCAGAGCAATGTTTGCCGGAGATCGTTCGCGTAAAGAGACTCTCATTAACTATGGATTCCGCCTGCCTTCGGCTTTAGATAATCGACCCTTACGCTTTGAAGAGTTTGAAAAAGCGATCAATCAAGTGATCTACGTTTCCGCTACCCCTGCTGCTTATGAATTGCAGCAGGCGCAGCAAGTAGTAGAACAAATAATCCGTCCTACCGGTCTACTTGATCCGGAGATCGAGGTTAAACCAGTAAAGGGTCAAATCGATGATTTAATGGAGGAGATTAGAACCCGGGTAGCTAAAAAAGAGCGGGTGCTGGTCACCACTCTGACCAAGAGAATGGCGGAGGATTTAACAGAATACCTGGAGGAGGCAGGGTTTAGGGTTAGATACCTCCATTCTGAGGTTCATACTCTTGACCGAATCGCGATCCTTAGAGACCTTCGGCTGGGGGAATTTGATGTCTTAGTGGGAATTAACCTACTCCGTGAAGGGCTGGATCTCCCTGAAGTTACTTTAGTCGCAATTTTAGATGCGGATAAAGAAGGCTTTCTCCGTTCTGAAACAACTCTGATTCAGATTATCGGTCGCGCCGCTCGTAATGTTTCGGGAAAAGTAATTATGTACGCCGATGTCATTACTGAGTCGATGGACCGGGCGATTAAAGAGACCAATCGGCGCCGTGAAAAACAGCTGTGTTATAATGAAAAGCACCACATTACTCCTGAAACAATCCGGAAAGCGGTTCGTGATCTGATTAAACTCGAACAAGTCGCAGAAGAGAAAGTCGTCTACCAAGTCAAACGTCGTAAGTTAACACCTGCTGAGATCCGTGAAACCATTAATCGCCTCGAAGATGAAATGTTAACTGCCGCGGGAAAACTGGAGTTTGAAACTGCAGCCAAACTCCGCGATGAGTTGAAAGAATGGCGTAAATTATTGGAGGAATGAACAAAAATGAGTAAAGACTGGATCATTATCAAAGGAGCCCGCGTGCATAACCTTAAAAATATAGATGTCCGGATCCCCCGGGATAAACTAGTAGTAATGACTGGACTCTCAGGTTCTGGGAAATCCTCCCTCGCTTTTGATACCATTTATGCCGAAGGACAACGTCGTTATGTGGAATCCCTCTCTGCCTACGCCCGACAATTCCTGGGCCAGATGGATAAACCGGATGTCGACTACATTGAAGGACTCTCCCCGGCAATTTCTATTGATCAGAAAACTACTTCTCGGAATCCCCGCTCCACCGTGGGTACGGTAACTGAGATCTATGACTATTTACGTCTTCTTTATGCCAGAATCGGCCATCCTTATTGTCCTGATTGTAACCGAGAAATCACCCAGCAAACAGTGGAACAAATTGTTGATCAAGTAATGGAGCTCCCTGCTGAGACCAAGTTCCAAGTTTTAGCTCCAGTAGTAAGAGGGAGGAAAGGAGAATACGGAAAAGTTTTTTCTGACTTAAAAAAAGAAGGTTTTGCCCGGGTTCGCGTCGATGGCGAAGTCCGTAATCTCGAGGAAGAAATAACTTTAGAAAAATATAAACAACATTGGATCGAAGTCGTAGTGGACAGGCTAATCCTACGCCCAGGGATGGAATCACGCCTTGCTGATTCGATTGAGACCGCTTTACGCCTGGCCAAAGGGTTGGTAATTATCGCCTTGCTTTCTGGAGAAGACCATTTATACAGTGAGAATTTTGCCTGTCCGGATTGTGGCTTTAGTTTTGAAGAATTAACTCCCCGGATGTTCTCTTTTAACTCCCCTTATGGCGCTTGTCCGGCCTGCGATGGTTTGGGAATTAAGATGGAAATCGATCCGGATAAAGTCCTCGATAAAAACAAGTCCTTAAAGGATGGAGGGGTTCGTGCCTGGAGTTCCGACCATACTTCCTGGTCACTTCAGTATCTAATAAGCGTGGCTAAACATTACGGATTAGATCCCGACTTACCTTTGAAAAAAGCGACCCCCACCCAACTCCAGGCCATCCTCTATGGCTCAGGAAAAGAAAAAATCCCGGTTTTTTATAAGGAAGAGGACGGGAAAGAATGGCAACAGCATATTAGATTTGAAGGAATCATTAATAATCTAAACCGGCGCTACCGCGATACCCATTCCGAATATATGCGCCAAGACATCCAGGAAAAATTTATGACCATTCGTAACTGTACGGAATGTAAGGGGGCCCGACTCCGCAGGGAAAGTCTAGCTGTTAAGATTGGCGCCTTTAACATCAGCCAAGTGACCGCCCTATCTATTGCTGAAGCCAGAGCCTTTGTTTCTGCCTTAGAATTATCAGAGAAAGAAAAAATCATCGCTCACCAAGTGCTCAAAGAGATCGATAAGCGACTTGGGTTTTTAATCGATGTTGGTCTTGACTATCTGACCATCGACCGAGCTGCCGGTACTCTTTCTGGCGGAGAAGCGCAACGCATTCGTTTAGCCACCCAAGTTGGCTCCTCTTTAGTAGGGGTTTTGTATATTTTAGATGAACCCAGCATTGGGTTGCATCAAAGAGATAATTGCCGGTTAATTAATACTTTAAAAGGTCTTCGTGATTTAGGAAACACACTAATTGTCGTCGAACATGATGAAGAAATGATTAGGGAAGCGGATTATATTATTGATGTGGGGCCGGGAGCCGGTTCCCACGGTGGTGAGATCGTAGCTGCCGGGGATCTTTCTACCATTACCGCCTGTCAGCATTCGATCACTGGCGCCTATCTTTCCGGAAAACGCCAGATCCCCATTCCTACTCACCGTCGCTCCGGGAATGGCAACTGGCTAAAAATTAAAGGAGCCAAAGAGCATAATTTAAAAAATATCGATGTCTCCATCCCCTTAGGTTGTTTTGTTGGTGTTACCGGGGTCTCCGGATCGGGGAAGAGCACCTTGGTTAATGAAATCCTCTACCCAGTCCTTGCTCGTAAATTAAACAGAGCTACTAGCCTTTTCCCTGGCGCCCATCAAGGCATTGAGGGGCTTGAACTCCTTGATAAGGTGATTAATATCGACCAATCTCCGATCGGACGAACTCCTCGCTCTAATCCCGCTACTTATACCGGGGTTTTTAATGATATTAGAACGGTCTTTGCCGAGACTCCAGAGGCAAAAATGAGGGGCTACAAACCAGGGCGTTTCTCCTTTAATGTCAAGGGAGGGAGATGTGAAGCTTGTGCCGGTGATGGAATCATTAAAATTGAAATGCACTTTCTCCCCGATGTTTATGTCCCCTGCGAAGTCTGTAAGGGCAAACGATACAACCGTGAAACGCTGGAAATTAAATTTAGAGGCAAAACCATTGCTGACATTTTAGAGATGCAAGTAGAAGAGGCCTTAGACTTTTTTCAAAACCACCCGCGGATCAAACGACGGCTTCAGACCCTTTATGATGTAGGCTTAAGTTATATTAAACTCGGTCAATCCGCTACTACCCTTTCGGGGGGTGAAGCCCAACGAGTCAAACTTGCTACTGAACTTGCCAAACGCAGTAATGGTCGGACCATTTACATTTTAGACGAACCCACTACCGGACTACATTTTGCTGATGTTCAAAAACTACTGGACATTCTAAAAAGATTAGTCGAGAGTGGTAATACTGTGCTCGTAATTGAGCATAATCTGGATGTAATTAAAACTGCGGATTACCTAATTGATCTTGGTCCGGAAGGGGGGGACCGAGGTGGACAAGTAGTAGCCGTCGGCGCCCCGGAAGAGTTAGCTGACAACCCCGCCTCTTATACCGGACATTTTATTCGCCAAGTTTTAGGGTCAGAACTTGCCGCCAAAGAAGCTTGATAAATCTGGATTAAACCTGTGAAAAATGATAGTTAATTCCGCTTGGAACTGTTACTATAGTATTATCAACTATGTAAGGAGGAGACAGCTTGAACCGACATGAAATAACTTTAAGATATGGAAATAACCCGCACCAAAAACCCGCCCGCATTTATACCAAAGGGGGAGCCTTGCCCCTAAAAGTGATTAATGGAAGTCCTGGCTACATTAATCTTTTAGACGCCCTTAATTCTTGGCAACTAGTAAGAGAGTTACAGGAAGCGTTAGCTTTGCCGGCAGCCGCTTCCTTTAAGCATGTAAGTCCCGCTGGAGCAGCTGTGGGCATCAAGTTAGACGAAACCTTGAAACGAGCCTACTTCGTCGAGGAGATGGAGCTTTCCCCCTTGGCTTCCGCTTATCTCCGAGCCCGGGGAGCTGACCGGGTCTCCTCTTTTGGTGATTGGATCGCCTTAAGCGCGCCCGTTGATCTTCCCACCGCCAAATTAATCGCTAAAGAGGTCTCAGATGGAATGATCGCTCCTCATTATCATCCTGAAGCCTTGGAAATTTTAAAAAAGAAGAAAAAAGGAAATTATGTGATTATTGAGATGGATCCTACTTACGAGCCCAGAGAAATTGAGACCAGAGAAGTCTTTGGCATCACCTTTGAACAAAAGAGAAATAATCAAAAAATTAATGATACTCTTTTCCAAAATATTGTCACTACCAACCAAGACCTTCCTGCTTCCGCCCGTCGTGACCTACTGGTCGCCTTGATTACATTAAAATATACCCAATCGAACTCGGTTTGTTTTGCCCGAAATGGTCAGGCGATTGGTATCGGCGCCGGACAACAATCGAGAATTCTTTGCACGCGACTAGCCGCTTCTAAGGCAGAAAACTGGTTCTTACGGCAACACCCGGCAGTGCTGGACCTTAATTTTAAAGACGGGATTTCTCGCCCAGAAAAAGATAATGCCATCGATCTTTACTTACGGGAGGACTTAAGCCCCGCGGAAGAAAAGGTCTGGAAAGAAACTTTCCGCAAGGCGCCAGCAAAGCTATCGGCTGAAGAGAAAAACGGTTGGCTGGAAAAGTTTAATAACACCGCCCTGGCTTCGGATGCCTTCTTCCCCTTCCGCGATAATATCGACCGGGCTGCCCGCTGTGGTGTTAAATATGTCGCCCAACCGGGAGGCTCAATTCGAGATCTGGATGTCATCAAAGCCTGTAATGATTATCAGATGGTCATGGCCTTTACCGGACTAAGATTATTCCATCACTAAGGCACTAAACCCGTTTCTTATGCTTAAAGCGAATTCCTTTCGCTTGCCCTAAAAAATCCCGGTCGGCGCTTTAGCGTTAACCGGGGTTTTTCAACATCCAACCGAATATTTAAAGATCTTTCTGATAAATTCGGTAAACTCTATAAAGTTTACCTCCTACCCCTTCTACAGAGCGGATCGACTCTAAATTCATCTCTGCAATCGCCGAGCCTTCTCCATACACATAACCCTTTTTCCGCGCCTCCAACATTAAACGGTGATAGATCGCGCTATTAACCGCTTTATTTCTAAATTTTGGCACAACAAATTGGATAAATACTCGCACACCAGAGATTCTCTGTTTATACCAGAGATACTTAACCCAGCCAAACGGTAACAATCTGCCGTTAAGTTTTTTAATTACTTGGTTATAGTCTGGTAAAGCCACCACAAAACCGATAGGTTCCTCTCCAGAACGAGCGATATAAACGAGATCAGGATCCATAAATTGAGCTAAAGTACGAACTTCCGACCGTATTTCCGCTAACGAAGGTGGGGTCAAGTGCTCCCATGTTGCTGGCATCGATACCTCAAGTATCTTTTTAATATCTCTGATTTCCCGTTCCATCTTCTGTTTATGAAAACGTTCAACCTTAAATTTAAATTTTTTCATCGCATAGGCGACTATTCTACCATATCTTTTATCATCCAGACTCGCGACATCCAAATGAAACGCATACAAATCCATATTTTTTTCGAACCCATAACCCTCAAATAGTTGCTGGTAATAAGAAGGGTTATAAGAATTCATTAATACTGGTGGCCCATCAAACCCTTTTATTAATATACCTCGATAGTCATCACCATTGGTTGGTGAAACCGGTCCGACCATCCTGGTTAAACCTCTTTCCCTTAACCACTGGCTGGCTACATCAAAAAGGGAAAAGGCTACCCTCTGATCAGCTACCGACTCAAAAAGGCTAATGTAACCTTCTTTCTTATCTTTTTTTTGGTTCAGTTTCGTATTAACCCCCACCAGAATTCGACCAACAACTCGCTTTCCCTGAAAAGCAAGAAAAAAGGTGTGAGGTTCTCCAGCCGCCAACAGTGGATTATTCTTCCCCTGTAGAGTCCGTAAAAGCTGTGTACGTAAGGGGGGAACCCAGTAGTGATCATTTTTATAAAGATCCCAGGGCATAGCAACAAACTTCTTAAGTCTCCTGATTTCTTGAACTTCTCTAATTTCTAGCATCTCTTCTTCTCCAACTATTCTTATCGTGGCATTAACAACCAAGCAACAGCAAACCCTAAATAATTTCCGATGGCGTATCCTACTAGTCCACAGGTTAAACCAGAGACTATGACTTCGCGATTTTTAATTCGCTCCGCAACCGGTCCGATAAAAGCCGGTCCAAAGATGCCCGCTGTCGAAGTTATAATTGTGGTATCAACATCAATGCGGAATAAAAAAGCCAGTAAGAAATGAATAAGAATGGCCATAGTCATGACAAAAGCCGTATACATAAAAATTACCGAACTAGACGAGACCATCTCGCTGAAGTTGATAGTTGTTCCGATGGCCAGCGAAAAAATAAGAATCACATATTGACCAGCTTCATAAGTACCTTCAATCTTTCTGATTCTTCCAACAAAGGAAGCAACAATTCCTAAAGTAGTAAGCACCAGCATCACAATACTAACTTCCAGTCTACTTGTGAATAAAAACGAGATCCCCACGCTGATCCCAACAAAAACCAGAGATAAAAAAAGGGCAAAAAATAAACCTAACCTGTTAGGTTTTTCTTTAGTGATCGCAAATTCAGGTATAAAAACCGATTCTGAAAAAGCGGGTAAAAATTTGCTCACCAACCATTTAGCCCCTGTTACTAAAAAAAGAAAGTAGATCCCTCCTAGGATCGCATCGGCAGTATTAGTTAAGATCAAAGTTTCCTCATCAATCTTTAAACCCATTCCAATCGCCATCAAGTTAGGGGTCCCACCAGTATAGACTCCTACTAACATTCCAGATAGCTTCCAATACTCATCAAACAAGCCAGAAAAGAGAGTAGCGGCTAATACAGAACTGGTAATCGCCCCCACCACCACTAAGATAAATGAAATAATGGTCTTTCTAGCTAGTCCCAGCCATCTTTTAAAATCCGTCGAAAAGAGAATCAAAGGAATTGCAAGAGGAACTGTAAACTCTGAAATAGACAAGGCCAGTTTCTTATCGATGGGAATAAATTTACTATTTCCCAGGATCATCCCCACCACATAACATAGCAGTATCGGACTGAGAAAATTAAGCTTTTTGGATTTACCTACTAACTTAGTAATTAAAAAAGGCGTCACGATAAAAAATAAGACTTGTAAGATTTGCAATACATCCCCTCTTTCTCGAACAGATCAGTTACTAAATAAATTTTACAATTGTTTTAGTTTATTTGTCAAGGTAAAAGAGCAGTTTATCCATGGTCTAACCGTTCCATCATTATAAAAACCAATTTTCAAAGAAATATCGGTATGTTACAAACGGGAAGAAGCTTTTTACGTTGTATCCTTTTTAAAGGGTCCCAATACAATATATAGTGTTTCACTGGTATTAGGCTACCAATATATTGTGTCGGGATAAGTAAATCAAAAGACAACGCAAAAAGCCCGGAAAGAGGGGCGCCCTTTACAAATTAATGTTAATATCCTATAATTCGAATTATGAATATTCTTTTTTATATTAAGGAATTGCAACCACTTGGCCCGCGCAATTCCCCTATCTGTTATTTCTGAAAGGAGCATCCTTTATGATTAAACATTTACTTTTTGATTTGGATGGAACTTTACTCCCCATTGACATCGATTTTTTCTTCCAGGATTACCTTTCCGCTTTAAGCGCTAGATTCTCCGATATAATTTCAGAGAAAGGGTTTAAAGAAAAATTAATGACCAGCACCATGGTGATGGTTAATAATCAAGAAAGCGCTTTAACGAATGAAGAGGTTTTTTGGCGTGACTTCCCTAACCGTATCGGATTTTCCCGTTCTTTTTTGGAACCCATCTTCCTTAGATTCTACGAAAATGAATATCGCTCCTTAGGTAAAAACATCCCTTTCACTGGTCTAGCCCATGAAATTCTAACTCTTGCCCTTAATAAGGGGTTTAAGGTTACGATCGCCACCAACCCAATTTTCCCAAAGAATGCGCTAATGGAACGCCTCTCTTGGATTAACTGCCATGATCTACCCTACCAGACGGTAACTTCCATGGAAAGCATGCGCTTTTGCAAGCCAAACCCTAACTATTACCGAGAAATCCTTGACCTTCTCCAAGCTAAAGCAGAAGAATGTCTAATGATTGGGAATGATATTGAAGAAGATATGGTCGCCTCCGTGCTTGGAATCAAAACCTGTTTGGTTACGGATCGACTGATTAGTAGAGGAAAATTAAAAATTGAGCCCGACTATACCTGCAGTATAATCGAACTCAATAACATAATCGACCAAATAAATGAATAAATGCTCCTTTAAAGAATAATTTATTGTCCTTCCTATGCTTGTCATTATTTTAAAACCCAAATACCCAAGAAGCAATAGAAAAATAAATCGCCAGACCAGCTATATCGCAGACTGAGGTAATTAATGGACTACTGGCTACTGCCGGATCTAACTTCATTTTTGTGAGAATAAAGGGGAGGATCATACCGACAATATTGGAAAATATTACAATTGCCCCCATAGTTAAGCCCACAACCACACCAATCTGATAGCCTCCTCGAAAAAATCCCAGCGTCATTCCAGCCACGCCAAGCACTACTCCTAAAAAAGCTCCCACCATTATTTCTTTGAGCAAGATCTTTCCCCAATCGGAAAGCTTAATATCACCAGTCACCAAAGCACGCACTACTAACGTAGCTGATTGCGATCCAGTGTTGCCACCGGTATCAATTAACAGTGGAATAAAAAATGCTAAGGTAAGCGCCGAGGCGAGCACACTCTCATAAGCGGCGATTACTTCCGATGAAAGTAAATTAAGAACGATTAAACCAAGCAACCAAATAACTCTTTTACTAAAAAGCGTCCAGATGCTTGCATCAATATATGCTTCTTTCATCGGAATAATCGAAGCAGCCTTGTGGATATCTTCGGTAGCTTCCTCTTCGGCTACACCAAGTACATCATCAAGGGTAATCACCCCGATCAGTTTTTCCTGCTCATCAACGACGGGAAGAACAAGAAAGCCATATTTCTCAAACAAACGCGCGACTTCTTCTTGATCCATATCCTCAGGGACCGAGATAACATCCCGATACATGACCTCACTAACCTTTGTCATCAATGGTTTGGTAACCAAGGTCCGAAGAGAGACTACCCCGACTAGTCTCCGGTCCGCCGCCTCTACATATAAGTAATAAGCGCTCTCCGTCGACGGGGCTTGTTCTCTTAGAAACAGTAGAACCTCTTCAATCGTCTGTTCTTCTTTAACTGTAATAAACTCAGTGGCCATTAGCCCACCGGAGGTATCACTCTCATAGGCAAGGAGTTTTTTTACTTCTTTACCCTTATCGCCCATTAAAGCGAGGAGTGTCATGGTTTCGGTCTGAGGTAAGATCGCTAGCAGATCAGCTGCTTCATCCGTATACATTTGCTTTAGAATGTCCGCCGCTTTCTCGGAGGTTAATTGACTTAAAATTGCCGCCTGATCAGTAAGATCCATTTCTCGGAGGATAAGCGCTCCCATCTCACTGAGTACTGTATTGATCAGGTTAATCTGATTCTCTAAGGGAACCTCAATTAAAGTCTCTGCTACATCAGCAGGGTGCATCTCTGCAATAAGCTTAACCATTTCCTGGGAATTGCCTTCGATCAACAGTTGTTTCAAGGTCATCTGGATCATTCTTTTACCCCTTTCTGGGACAAACAAAAAACCCTCTTAAAGGGGTTTTTGGCTTCCATGTCAGAAATGGCAAATAAATTCAGACTACTCATGATCTGCTTATAGCAGAATGAGGAATAAAGAAGCCATAGATTGTCCCTTTAAATTTTCTATATACCAACACGACCTAGGATTACTATCGCCATAAAGGTCAGAATCCATAACTTCCTCACCTCTCTTTTATTCGGGCTTTTTGCGTTGTCTTTTGATTTAATTATCCCAATACAATATATTGGTAGCCTAATATAAGTCAAACACTATATATTGTATTGGAACCTTTTAAAAAGGATACAACGCAAAAAGCTTTACTCAGAAATCTATTAACTCTTTCTATTTTATCCAAATGCTTTTTCCCTGTCAATTGATGTTAAGTGGTTTTACAATTATTTTTTATAAAAAGAGATCTGAAATCAGATCCCTTTTACCGTTTACCATTCTAAAATGTCAGCATCTTAGTGCTCGCCAACTTTCCACCTCTTCTTCCAGTAGCTGCTTCGCTCGTTAGCCTAAAATAGCCTTTAAATCTTCTTCTGGAGTTGTAGTTAGCATAATATTAAATTTTTCTTGCAAAATCATCAAAACTTCTGGTGTAATAAATGCTGGAAGTGTAGGTCCTAAGCGAATGTTTTTAATTCCTAGATGTAACAGGGAAAGCAGAATTGCTACAGCTTTTTGTTCATACCAAGAGAGTACTAAAGAAAGAGGCAGATTATTGATCTCGGTATTAAAAGCCTCAGCCAAGGCTAAGGCGATTTGTACCGCTGAATAAGCATCATTGCACTGACCCACATCGAGTAATCTGGGCAGACCATTAATCTCGCCAAAATCGAGTTTGTTGAAACGATATTTACCACAAGCTAAAGTTAGAATGACACAGTCTTTAGGTAGCGCCTGGGCAAGTTCGGTATAGTAATTCCGACCTACCTTTGAACCATCACAGCCGCCAATTAGGAAGAAATGACGGATCGCTTTTTCCTTAACTGCAGCCACTACTTGATCAGCAACATTTAAAACAGCATGATGGGCAAAGCCAACCATTATTGTCTTTTCTGGCTCATCTGAAGAAAAACCTTCCTCTGCAAGAGCTGCTTCGATTACCGATGTAAAGTCTCGGTCGGCAATATGCTTAACTCCTGGCCAGGCGACAAGCCCACTGGTAAAGATCCGATTATTATAGCTCGGGGCTGGTTTTTGAATGCAATTAGTCGTCATCAGAATTGCTCCGGGAAAAGCAGCGAATTCTCGGCGTTGATCTTGCCAGGCCCCTCCATAATTCCCTACCAGCTGTGGATATTTCTTTAAAAGAGGGTAACCATGGGCTGGAAGCATCTCGCCATGCGTATAAACATTGACGCCTTGATCCTTGGTCTGTTTTAACAGTTCCTCCAGATCTTTCAAATCATGACCGGAGACTAAAATAGCTTTCCCTTTAACCGGAGTAATACGAACGGCAGTTGGAACCGGATGACCATATGTTCCGGTGTTAGCCCGATCCAACAACTCCATCGCTTTAATGTTTTTCTCTCCTACCCGTAAAGCCATTGCCAACAGTTCGGAAGCTGTATAATTGTCTTGATTTAGAAAGTCAAGCGCCTCTTGAAAAAAGGCATATAAGGTCTCATCCTTAATACCCAATATCTGGGCATGATCCACATAAGCTGCCATTCCTTTTAAACCGTATAAAATTAACTCTTGAAGACCGGTAACATCTTCACCGTATTTTTTAGTCCTTTCTTTGATCGAAATTAGCTCCGCTTCTGTTGCCAACTCCTCGAAATTTGGTTTCCAAACCGCTGCTCCAGTTAGTTCTTCAGGTATTTCTCCAGCCTTTGTTGCCGCTTTAATATACAAATCTTTAATTTTGGCCTTCAATTCCCTTGCTCGAACCAGAAGACTTTTTAAACGCTCTGGATCAAAATTAACATTTGTAACAGTGGTAAAAAGACCTTCAACGATAAAAACATCAATCTCCGGATCCCTAACCCCGAATTTCCTGGCCCGGTGGGCGTAAGCAGCAATTCCTTTTAACTCGTAAACTAATAGATCCTGAAAAAGCGCAGTATTTTCATCTTTTCCACAAACACCTACTGCCGTACATCCCATTCCTTTGGCCGTCTGTTCGCATTGATAGCAAAACATGGACATTCCTCCCGTAAAAATTAATTTAAAAAGTTTCGTTAAGGATTATAATCTTTTTTCCTTTTCTTTACTACTACAGAGGATATTGGGGTAATGAATTAACAAAATCTGCTAACGACCGCTGTCTAAAATATGAGGTGAACTCTTCTTCCATCTTTTCCAAAAAACCTTCAAACAGGCACTGATTAAAGGGACACTTCTCCCGTTTCAACGGACATTTATTATCTTCTGTTTTTCCTTCTATACTCTGAAAAACATCGAGTAGAGTTATTTCCTCCGCAGGCTTAGCTAGGAAGTACCCTCCTTTCGGTCCCCGTTCGGAACAGACTAATCCTATTTTCACTAACCTTTGAAAAACCTTGGCCAGATGAGCCTCGGAAGCGCCGGTTGCTTCGGCAATTGCCTTAGCGCTTAAAACCTGCTCTTCGCTTACTGCAATAAACGCCATCCCATGGAGCGCCAATGATGCCATCTCGGAAATATGAACTACTCCTGCCGTACCAATCACCTCCTCTAATCGGTATTGTAATACCTAAATACCTATTTGTCAATAAGTTTTTTCCCTTATTGGAAAGTAAATGTTATTATCGTTGATTTATCTTTAATCTTTTTGGAGCAAAAAAAAGGTACAAAGTTTATAAAGTTAAATCAAAATCAGTTTATTCTACTCTTATGATAAAGGCCGTCTTATCTCCTCTCTTAAATCCTAGCTTTTCATAAAACTTTAAGGTGCTTTCCTCTTTTCTACTGGTCATCAGCATAATTTTATTACAATTCTTTTCTTTAGCGATGGTAATGGCTTTTTGCAAAACCGCCGTTCCATATCCTTTTTTTCTATATCGTTCATGGGTCACTACATTTTCAATTAAGGCAAATGGTCGAGCATTCCTTGTTAAATTCTTGATAATGATTAACATACATGAAGAAATAATCATCCCATCTTCTTCAATTCCTAAACAGAAATGATTAGGATTTTCCAATATTTCCTTCCATATTCCTTTAATTCTTTCATCAATTATCAATTCCGTATCATCTGGATTTAGATGTTTATTAAGGTGCAGCAGTTGATTAAGTTCATCACTTTTAATCTCTCTTACTTTCTCGATCAGGTTAAACCCTCATTTCTAATTTATTTTTGTAGCTAACATGAACGATTACATAAATATTACTATATGTTGTTGCTTTTTTCTACTAATATTACAAGTTGCCTAGTCTACATCGCTTCTATCAATCTATGGAATTTCATAATCCTAATATTTAAGACTTAACCACGAGCAAAAAGAGGAAAAAAGGTTACATCGAGCGACAAGCCCTCGAAGTGTTTTTAAAATTGAATCAAATACAGACTTAAAGTAGTTTCAGTTCAAATTTTAAGGAATTGTCTACTCCATCGTTTGAAAAATTAAGCAGCAGCTGCAAAGGCCTTAAAAAAAGAAGCTGTTAAATGCGGGTAAACGCACTCCAGCTTCATCATTTGGGCCCTTAGTATATAAGATTTTCCTTCTGAAATCCAGATTCGTTAACTATTGCTTACACCCTTAAAAAGCAGGGACAATATCGCCCTGATAATTTTTCAAGAGATACTCTTTAACAATACTGCTGTTTAGTGCTTTAGCTAACTTTTGTAAGGCTGGATTGTTTTTATCTGCTTCTTTAACTGCTAAGACATTAGCATATGGAGACTCACTACCTTCGATAAATAAGGCATCTCTAGTTGGCACTAAGTTGGCAGGAAGAGCGTAGTTAGTATTAATCACCGCCAGATCAACCTCGGCCAGTGTGCGCGGCAGTTGAGCGGCTTCTAATGGTTTAACCTGTAAGCCCTTGGGGTTCTTGGCAATATCTAATTCAGTGGCGGCAAGTCCAACACCTTTCCGGAGTTCAATCAGTTTCGCTTGCTGAAGTAATAAGAGAGCTCGCCCACAATTAGTTGGGTCATTCGGAATGACCACGACTGCTTTATCTCTTAATTGAGTTAAGGATGTAACCTTTTTTGAATATACCCCCATCGGTTCAATATGCACTTTAGCAATATAGGTAAGGTTTAGCCTATGATCTTTTGAAAATTGCTCTAAATAAGGAATGTGTTGGAAGAAGTTAGCATCCAGTTCTCCTTCAGCTAACGCCAGATTGGGCTGGACATAATCTTGAAATTCAATAATCTTTAGTTCAATTCCTTCTTTCGCTAAAAGGGGTTTAATCTCTTCTAAGATGGCCGCATGCGGTGTGGGAGAAGCACCCACTTTCAAAACAGTAGGTGTTGCCGACAACAAAGATTGAAGCCCGAAAAAACCAGCTAATAATAACAACCCGGTCGCTAAAAACCACTTTTTACTCATGATTATCGCCTCCATATTTTTATCTCATGTTAACCTACGCTCATAAACTATTTGCGGTTTAACCGCTCCGACAGCCATCCTCCAAGGGATTGAAGTCCCTGCACCATTGCTACTAGCACTAAGACAGTAATAATCATAATATCGCCACGAAAGCGCTGGTACCCATAACGAATGGCCAGGTCTCCCAAACCGCCACCACCTACTGCTCCCGCCATGGCCGAGTAACTAATCAGACTGACAGCCACCATTGTTACCCCTAAAACCAGTCCGGGGACGGCTTCTGGAAGCAAAACCTTAGTAATAATCTGAACAGTAGTTGCCCCCATGGCTTGCGCCGCCTCAATAACACCCCAGTCTATTTCAAGCAGAGCCGATTCTACTACTCTAGCCATAAAAGGAATCGCGCTTACCGTCAGAGGCACGATAGCTCCGGCAGTTCCAATCGAGGTTCCGACCAGAAATCGGGTCAAGGGGATAATCGCCACTAGGAGAATGATAAAAGGTAATGACCGCCCCACATTGATGATAACCGAGAGAACTCTATGAACTACCGTCAAGGGTTTAATATGGCGTGGGCCAGATATTACTAATAAGATTCCCAAAGGGATACCAAAAAAAGCAGCTAAGACTAATGAAATTCCAACCATATATAAGGTTTCCCCTAGCGCTTTAAACAGTAGGTTCCACACCATTTAACACCTCCATCTTTAATCCTTGAGCAACGAGAAACCGCATTGCCTGTTCTACATTATTATTATGACCCATTAATTCAACAATGAGTGAACCAAAAGGCGTGTTTTTTATAAAGTCAAGGTTGGCATAAATGATATTAACGTCCACATCGAACTTACGGATCATCGAGGAGATAACTGGTTCCCCGGCTACATTGCCAATAAAAGAGATGCGGACCGTTTTCCCAATCCATCCCTGCTTATGCACAATCACTTTTCTTTCTTTAATCTCGGCAGGAACCTCCGTATGCAAAACACTTTTCATAAACCTTCGAGCGGTATGGGTCTGCGGATGAGCAAAAACATCAACTACCGGACCTTTTTCCACAATCCGTCCATCTTCAATTACTGCCACCGTATCACAAATTTCCTTAATGACATTCATCTGATGGGTAATTAGCACAATCGTAAGGCCAAAACGGCGATTGACATCTTGAAGGAGCCCTAAAATGGATTTAGTAGTCTCGGGATCAAGAGCAGAAGTAGCTTCATCACAAAGCAGAACTTCAGGATTATTAGCCAAAGCCCGAGCAATACCTACTCGTTGTTTTTGTCCCCCGCTTAATTGAGCGGGATAAGCAGTTATTTTATCAGAAAGACCGACTAAGTCAATTAAAGCTAAGACTTGTTTTTCGATCTCTGTTCTTTTAGCGCCGGCAATTTCTAAAGGAAAAGCAATATTTCCATAGACTGTGCGTGAAGAAAGTAGGTTAAAATGCTGAAAAATCATACCAATCTTCCGCCGGGCCTGACGTAATTCTTTCCCCTTAAGTTTAGTAATATCCTGATTAGCAATATGGATAGCGCCTGATTGGGGTACTTCCAATTTATTAATACATCGCACCAAAGTACTTTTTCCTGCTCCACTTAACCCGATAATCCCAAAAACTTCCCCCTTATTTACCGTTAAGCTAACATCATCTAAGGCCACTACCCGATTATCCCCATGTCCATAAATCTTGGTAACGTTCTGTAATTCGATCATTACTGGGAGCATCCTTTGACCTCCTCTCCCCACGCCCGATGGCTCTTACTTTTCGCTCCTGAAATGCAGCTGGACTATTATTCATCACCTTTTGATATAAACGGAACTTAGCTTGATCTTGGTAACGTGTTTTTTTAAAGGAAAATCATTTCATTCAAATACAAATTGTTTACTCATTATTATAAATATAAAACGGGCTAAGTTAGAGCTATTTTACCTTATAGACCTCTTCACTGTCAACAAGATCAGTTCTAAAACCACAAAATAGTCTTACCTTATAATTATACATCTTGTTTCTTACTCTTTATAAGGTTTAAAGAGCAAGTTAGTAACTCCCTTATTGATTTTGAATTCCATTTTATTATATGAAGATTGTATAATTACCTTAAACTTATATTTAACCAATCTAGAAAACACTTCGAGGCTTGTCAATCAACGTTAACTTTTATCTTGTTTTTTGCTTGGGCCAAGTGGTAGTTAACGTTGACGACTATATAGTGTTTAACTTATATTCGAGGGGATTATCAATATATTGTGGTCAATCGTAAATAATTGAATTATGCAATTCCTTAATGTATTAAGACCTGATAAATACTAATGGATAATGTATTGAAGCAGGTGTTTAATGGTAAGTATATTAACGAAAGTATCAAGGAAACAATGGGGAATCAAGAAAAGTCTGGTGAAGAAGAGGTATTCTAGAAAAAATCTGTCTGTAGCTTGTTGTCAAAAAAACTAAGAGGGATAGCAAAGCCGGTCCCCGGTATGCACCGGAGCCGGATGTTTACTTCGCCCTTTTTTAGCTGTTATTTTCAGATAACTCTTTCCAAAAATCCGGAGTTTCCCGCCGTATAGCTTCTTCAAACTCACCATCGCCAATAACTGTGTTTCGTCCTTCAGCATATTGCCTATCCACCCAGTCCTTAAGTCTTTGTAATCTTAGATCTTTTTTGTCGATACGCTTTTCACCTTTAAGGTTAAAATATTGGTTAAGCCAAAAGGCGATACCGGCAATCCCTGAATACTCATTGATCGCCACCACTACTGGCCGATTTAAGAGTTTTTCTGTATTAAAGATGTTATAAATTTCTTCATCTTTTAACAGACCATCCGCATGAATCCCAGCTCTGGTAAAATTAAAATCGCGACCAACAAAGGGGGTCATCGGTGGAATTTTATACTTTAATTCTTTAGCATAATATGAAGCAATCTCAGTAATTACTGTCGGATCCATTCCATCCATTGTCCCACGTAAAGCAGCATATTCAAAGACCATCGCTTCTAGCGGACAATTTCCAGTCCGTTCCCCGATCCCTAGTAAGGTACAATTAATTCCAGAACATCCATAAAGCCAGGCAGTCCCGGCATTGGCTACCACTTTATAAAAATCATTATGTCCATGCCATTCCAATCGTTCACTAGGGATGCCCGCATGGTGCCATAAACCGTAAATAATTCCCGGAACGCTTCGTGGTAGAGCTACGCCAGGATAACTCACCCCAAAGCCCATGGTATCACAGGCTCGAATTTTGATCGGAATCCCACTTTCCTCGGAAAGTTTGCTAATCTCAATAGCAAAAGGAACCACAAACCCGTAAAAATCAGCCCTAGTTAGATCTTCGAGATGAACACGGGGAACAACACCAATTTCCAGCGCTGCTTTAATAATGGAAAGAAACTGCTCCATCGCTTGGTTTCTTGTCATCTTCAATTTTTTGAAGATATGATAATCTGAAGAACTAGCCAGAATTCCAGTTTCTTTCAGACCCATTTCTTTAACGAGTTGGAAATCCTCCTTAACTGCCCGGATCCAGCCCGTAATCTCCGGATACTGGTAACCCAATTCTAAACAGCGTTCAACCGCCTCTTTATCTTTCTTGGAATAAAGGAAGAATTCAGTCTGGCGTATAATCCCCCTTGGACCACCTAATTTGTGTAAAAGTTTATATAAGTGAACAATCTGTTCAACAGTATACGGCGCCCTTGCCTGTTGTCCATCACGAAACGTCGAGTCGGTAATCCAGATCTGGCTCGAGGGTCTCATCGGCACTTGTCTGTGATTAAACGGGATTTTCGGAGCTTCTTCATAATTATATAAATGTCTGTACAAATTAGGCTCAGTAACATCCTGCAATTTATAAGTGTAAGCCCGCTGTTCTAGAGTATTACTTCTTTGATTGAATTCAAGCATAGATTCACCTCCGTAACTATTCAAAAAAACTTTCCATAGATTATATCATGCTTTTTTATAAAAATCCCTGCTCGACAACAAGTATTAAGTATACATTTATTCGCGCTCTTCATATTCTACCCACATAGGCTATAAAAAAAATACCCCAAGCTAAACTGGGACTTGATAATAATAGAAGCATTCTATTTTATTAAAAGAAATTGGTTAGCCAAAGCGAACCAATTTCTAATTTAAATTCCACAGCTGACTTGGGTAAAGCTAATTGCGTTTGTTACCTTAATTTGAGGTCACGACACAATATATAGTTGTGTTGCTTGGGAAAAGCTATCAATATATTGTGATAGTCGCTCACGCTGGCTACCGCTTAATGAAAATCAG
>ENA-UOOK01000558-UOOK01000558.1-fermentation-metagenome-genome-assembly--contig:-NODE-558-length-49665-cov-12.265249_pt1 | contig 49665 bp, 47 predicted proteins | sample MGYA00245777_ERZ724023 | MGnify/ENA primary metagenome ERZ724023 (study PRJEB28704, sample SAMN03018312) | fermentation metagenome | biome: anthropogenic terrestrial biome; feature: soil; material...
TAAATGTCTTAAAAAGTATCATCAGCTTTGTCAATGTCTTAACTTAATGACATTGCACCTGTTTCGCCATTTGTTTTTTTCCATGTAACTTTACGTGGCTCGGTTGCGGAACCATTGGTTAAAACATCGATAGCATTTAATCCTTTGCCACCTTTATCATAACCACCTTCGTATTGGTTAGCAGCACTTGCGCCACCCCAAGTAAATTTTTTATTTAAAACCATTTTTAAACCTCTTAAAATTTAATCTCTTTCTTAATTATATTCCTGTTCAAAATCAGCAACAGCCCCACGTAAATTAGCATCGCTTTTCAGTCCACAAACAGCTAAATTAGGTTTAATTGTTGCCAAGTTACCCAAAGATTTACAAATTTTCTTAATTTCTTCATTAAGTAATGGTACTAACTTAGGATTGTTTGAAATTCCACCACCAAGAATAATTTCTTCTGGGTCAAAGCTATGTTGTACGTTAAAAATTGCAATTGCAAGGGCATGAAGCAGAGTTTCTCTTTCTTCTTTGGCAATTTTATCTCCTTGATCAGCTAATTCAAAAACGGTTTTACCGTCTATAGATTTACCGGTACGATTATTGTATCGTTTTGCCATCGCCACTGGGGAAGCAATGGTGCTCAATTGTTTATTATCCACCATCATATAACCAAATTCCCCGCCATAAAGGTGAGCACCGTGCCAAATTCTTTGATTAATAATTAAAGCCCCACCGATCCCAGTTCCAATTACAAAGAAAGCCATACTATTGCATCCTTTACCATTGCCAGCTGCTAATTCTCCGAGAGCAGCAGAGTTGGCATCATTTTCAATGCTAACTGGAAGAGCAAAAAGCTTTTCTAATTCATTAACAATTTTAAAGTTATGAATATATGGAAGAGCACTAGATCCACCAATAATTCCGGTCTTTTTGTCAACAGCACCGGGAGAAGAAATTGCTACACCAGAAATTTTATGCTTCTTTTTAATTTTATTTACCTCTTCAGTTAATATTTTATAAAAACAATTTAAATTTTCAGGTGTTTTAACAGCATGTTTATTTTTAAGTTGATTATTTGTCCAAGTTGCAACTTTAATAGTAGTTCCGCCAATATCAAATACGGCTAATTCCATTTTAAAATCTCCATTATAAAATTTATCTTAACAAAATTAATCATAAGTATATATGAAAATGCTGTCAATGAAGAACAGATTGTAATTATTATGCTAGTTTTAATATTATCCATTAATACGCTAGCTTATAATAAGTGATGTAAATTAAAAATGCTAACTTTAAATAATCAATCTATTGATTATTTTTACAGGAGAAGAAAATGAAAATTACAGTGTATTTAACAGGTGGAATAGCTTGTTACAAAGCAGTTGAAGTAGTAAGGGGATTGGAAAAGGCCGGACACAAAGTGCGGATTGTTATGACGAAAAATGCAGAAAAATTCGTCGGTTCTGTGACTTTGGCTTCTTTAACTAAATATCCAGTTTTAGATGATTTATGGACAAAGAAAAATCAGGCGAGTATCCCGCATGTTCACTTAGCACAGTGGACGGAATTAGCAGTAGTTGTGCCAGCTACGGCTAGTTTTATTGCTAAAATAGCAAACGGATTTGCTGACGAAGCTGCTACTACGACTTTTTTAGCTACTTCTGCCCCTAAGTTAATTATTCCAGCGATGAATGATCAGATGTGGAATAATCCAGCTACACAGCGTAATTTAAGCAAACTTAAACTTGATGGCATAAAGATAATGGAACCAGCTGTAGGAGTGTTAGCTGAGGGTTATTCTGCTAAAGGCCGTATGCCTGAACTTAAAAATATTTTGCTTTGGATTGGTAAACAAATAAGACGAGCAAAAAAATTAGCGAACAAAAAGATAATTGTAACTGCAGGTGGAACTTTAGAAGCAATTGATCCTGTTCGTTTTATTGGTAATCGTTCAAGTGGCAAAATGGGGATTGCGATTGCGAAAGCCGCTGCAAATTTAGGTGCTAATGTTACTTTGATTTATGCTAATATCACTGTTTCTTTACCTCACGATCCTTTAATTAAAAATGTTCACGTTGAAAGTACTGAAGATATGCTAAATATAGTTGAAAAATATTTTGTTGATTGTAATGCTTTAATAATGGTTGCGGCTGTTGCTGATTGGCGGGTTAAACGAATAGCTGACCACAAATTAAAGAAAAATGCTAACCAAGATACGTTAAATTTATCTTTAATTAAAACGCCAGATATTCTGAAAACAGTATCTAAGCAAAAGGGAAAAGATCAAATAATTATGGGTTTTGCTGCAGAGACCAACGAACTTTTAAAGAATGCCAGTAAAAAACTCCAAGAAAAAGATGCAGATTATATTATTGCTAATGATGTAAGTCAAAATGTTTTTGGTAATGATCAGGATCAAGTTACAATTTTAAGTAGACATAACACACCGAAAAAATTGAAGAAAATGAGTAAAAATGAAGTAGCTAAATATTTAGTAAATATCATTGTTCAAGAATTTGATAAATAATTGACTGTAAATTATGTTTTAAAGATAGGGAGAAAAATGCCAGATATAAAATTAATTGCAATCGATATTGATGGGACACTTGTTAATTCTAAGAAAGAAATTACCCCCGCAGTTAAGAAATCAGTTTTGACTGCTCAAAGTAAGGGGAAAAAGATTGTTATTTGTACAGGAAGACCACTCTCAGGTGCACAACGATATTTAGATGAACTTGGTCTTAATAAGCAGAATGATCAATTTATAGTAAGTTTTAATGGTGCCGTAGTTGAATCTACTAGTGGGAATGTTATTTTTAAAAAAGAACTTGGCTATCAAGAATATATTGATTTGGAAGCAATTGCGCGAAAATTAAAGTTACACTTTCATGCAGTTAGTTTAGATCGGTTATATACTGCTAATAGAGATATAGGTCACTATACTATTTATAACTCTAGAATTGTTAAGTTAGAAGTATCATATAGAACGCAAGAAGAGATGCGTCATATACCTATTATTAAATGTATGTATATTGATGATCCAGATTATTTAAATAGTAAGATTACTAGTTCACTTTTTGATTCTGTTAAAGATCGTGTTACTTTATCGAAAACAGAACCCTTTTACTTTGAAGCAACTGCAAAAAATATTGATAAGGGAACGGGATTAAAAATTTTGTGTGATCATTTAAATATTAATCCAGAAAACGTGATGGCTTTAGGTGATCAAGCTAATGACATGCCCATGCTTGATTATGCAGGATTAGGTGTTGCGATGGGCAATGCAGTGGAAGTAACCAAGAAAAATGCTGATAAAGTAACAACTGATTGTGATCATGATGGTGTTGCTGTAGCTATTAATAAGTTTTTATAAGGAGGATTTTAGTGTGAAAAGAATAGATGCCCATTTACATTTGGTTCGTAATTTAGCCGGATATAATGCTAAAGGCAGGATTAATGCCTTAGGCGATGGTAAAGTTGTTTGGGATAATGGCATGCATACGCAACTTTTTCCAAAAGGTTGGGGTAATGATAATTTTTTGATTGATTCGGCCTTGAAAGTTATGGACAATGAAGGTATTGGTAAAGCCGTTTTATTGCAAGGCAGTCTATATGGCTTTCAAAATTATTATTCATATCAAGTTGCTAAGAAATACCCTGATCGTTTCATTCCTGCTTTTTCAGTGGATCCTTATGCTAACGATGCTTTGAAGATAGTTCATCGTTATGTGGATCAATTAGGATTTCGTGCTGCCAAATTAGAAATTAGTCAAGGTGGCGGCTTAATGGGATATCATTCTGCTTTTCGCTTGGATCTTGAGCCAAAATGGAGTAAAATTTTTCATTACTTAGCTGATTTCCCCGGGTTCGTCATTACAGTAGATTACGGTGATTACAGCCAGAAATCATATCAGCCTGAAGCAATTGATCATTTAGCAGCAATGTACCCCGATTTAGATTTTGTGGTTTGCCATTTGTCTTTTCCAAATGCAGATCATTTGAAGCGCTTAGCGAATGCTTTAAGCCAGTTTGCTCCCCATAAAAATATTTATTGTGACCTTTCAGCCATTCAAGATATCGAAAAAGAACAAGGTGAGGGGGCATATCCATTCCCACGTTGTCAAATTGACGTCCAAATGGCTAAAGATATTTTAGGAGCCAAAAGGTTGATGTGGGGCAGTGATGCACCGTGGTCAGCTACCTTTAATTCTTATCATAATTTAGTATCTTGGCTTAGTGTCAGTGATATCTTCACTAAAGAAGAATTAGAGGATGTGATGGGAAATAATGCTGAACGAATCTACTTTAAGAAAAATAATGTTTTAGCTTTAAAAAATAGTAGTGAAAAGGAGTAGGTTAAAATGAGTAAGTTAAAAGTTTTAGTTTTAGATGCGGTTAGGGAAGACGCAATTACCGACTTAAAAGATAAATTCGATGTGACAATTGCCACTGGTCCAGAAAATGACCGTAAGTGGGTGCTAGATCATATTGCTCCCTATGATGCTGTAATTACTTCTAAAATGAAGTTTAATCCGGAGATGATCGATGCAGCTAAAAATTTAAAGATTATCTCTACTTATGGTGTTGGCTTTGATCATGTCGATACAGCTTATGCTAAGAAAAAGGGCATTGTGGTTTCTAACTCTCCTAAGAGTGTTCGTCGTCCCACAGCTGAACTTGGTTTAACCCTGATTTTGGCTTGTGCAAGAAGGATTTGTTATTATGACCATACGATTCGTGAAGGCAAATTTATAAGTTCAAATGACTATGCCAACCAAGGATATGATATTGAAGGTAAGACCTTAGCTATTTTTGGTATGGGTCGAATTGGTAAATTATTAGCCTCTTTTGCTAAGATGCTGGGGATGAAGATAATTTATCATAACCGTCACCAAGTAGCACCGAAAATTGAAGAAAAACTTGGGGCAAAGTATGTTGATTTTGATACCTTAATTAAACAAGCAGATTACTTGAGTTTAAACGCGCCGGCAACTCCGCAAACAACTGGAATTATCAGTGCAAAGGTCTTTAAGAAAATGAAAAAGACGGCATTTTTGATTAATATTGCTCGTGGTGCTTTAGTTGATGAAGATGCATTGATAGCTGCTCTTGAAAATAAAGAAATTGCAGGCGCTGGCTTAGATGTGTTTGTAAACCAAAAGAAAGTTAATCCCAAGTTTTATGACTTAGATAACGTTATTTTGACTCCGCACATGGGATCTGCTACTCATGCTGGAAGGTATAATTTGGCTAAAGAATCCGCAGAAAATGTCATCTCTTACTTAAGTGATGGCAAGGCCATTAACCAAGTTAATTAAGTAAAAAGATATAAAGAATAAAATGCATCCCGTCAATCACTAAATTTAGGTGATTTTGAGATGCATTTTTATATTAATTAAATCTTTTTCCAAAGCAATGTTGGTGTGCGAGCGACATTAAGAGTCTTCACATATGATTTAGTTTGCTTAACTGAATTGATAGCTATTTTTCTTTCATTACCATGAAGCTGCTGAGCATCCATTAAAGCTTTATTTAAATAGCGTTGTGATCTTTCTCGATTAACTTTAGTAATAGGAGGTTTACTTCCTAATACATTGATTGCCTTTTTCTCCATTTTAATTACAGGTTGCAATGATTTATCAGTATAATGTTTATTATATAAAGTTGTATCATCAACCCCGCCACGATACTTGCCAGATTTAGAAACTGCTTTATACATTAAGCCATTCTTATATTCCCAAACGCGGTAAACTTTAAAATTAGTCTTATTTTTAATTAGTTTTTTAAGTGTAGAGCGTTTCATATGAGGATTATTAAGACCAGCAACTTTCTTTTGTAGCCCTTGATCAGAATTCCCTGGAGTTAAACGAAAAGTATAACCTTCTTTAGCTAATTGTTGGCTAAATTTTACATTTTCATGAGTTTTTTTGTTAATAACTTGCTTATTAGTATTAATCTGGTGAGAATTATTTGTTACCGCTGTATTTACTGGCATTGCACTAGCAGAAATCAAAGATAGGGCAGCAATACTTAAATATGTAAGTGTTTTTAAACTGAATTTCATATTAAAAATCTCCTTTTTGCATATGTAAGCTTTTTTACTAAGCAACTATATTGGAATGCAAGTTATGAACTATATGACAAAATTATTACAAATGTTTCAAAATGTAATATTATCCTAAAATTATAATTTTTTAATAAATAGCTATCTGTCTGTAAGCTTGTTTAGACCTGTTTTATAGCGATTTGTGTTAAAATTTATAAGGCTATTTCAAGGAGTGATTTTTTTTGGCAACGGAATTAATTGAAAATAAATTAAAACTTTTGCCTGCTAAACCTGGCTGCTATTTAATGAAAGATATTAATGGAACGGTCATTTATGTAGGTAAGTCAAAAAATTTAAAAAGTCGTGTACGTTCTTACTTTAAGAGTAAACAAGTTGGACGCAGGGCAGAACTGGTTCAAGAAATCCGCGATTATGATATTATTACCGTTTCTACTGATAAAGAAGCGTTTCTACTTGAAGTTACTTTAATTAAAAAATATCAACCTTATTATAATGTCCAGTTAAAACAGGGTACTGGCTATCCTTATATTGAGATTACACATGAACGTGATCCGCAGACACGCTTAACTAGTATTGTTCATAAAGATGGTGGATATTACTTTGGCCCGTACCCCAACGTTTATGCTGCACAAGCTACTTTAAAGTTTATTCAGAAAGTCTTCCCATTGAGACGCTGTCATGGTAACGAGGGGCGTCCGTGTCTTTATTACCATATGGGGCAGTGTTTAGGTGCGTGTTTTAAGACGGTGCCGAAGGAAGAATATGATAAGCAAATTAAAAAGATCAAAAGCTTTTTAAACGGGGATATTGCCTGGGTTAAACGTGATTTAACTAAAAAAATGCAAAAGGCATCAAAGAAGCTTGAATTTGAGCGAGCTGCAGAAATTCGAGATCAATTGCGGTACATCGAAGAGACCGTTGAGAAGCAAAAGATTATTTCCAATGATAATACGCAAAGGGATATCTTTAATTTCTACGTTGATAGGTCTTGGATATCTATTCAGGTCTTCTTTTTGCGGCAGGCCAAACTACTTAGAAGGGAAACAAAAATGTTTCCTTTGACGGATACAGAAGATCCAGAGGATGAATTTACTTCATTTATCGTGCAGTTCTATGGGCAACGTAACCGTATTTTACCTAAAGAAGTTTTAGTTCCTGATGGAATTAACAACGAGGCTTTATCTGAAGTAATTAAAGTTCCAGTTAGAACCCCTAAACGGGGACAGAAACGATCTTTGTTAAACATGGCTAAAGATAACGCTAAACTTAAAATTGACGATAAGTTTAGGCTGCTTGAGCTTGGTAACCGTAAAACTAAGGGGGCACAAAAAGAAATTTTTGATGCACTTGGACTACCATACGGTCATGTAATTGAAAGCTTCGACCACTCGCATATTCAAGGTGCCGATCCAGTTTCTGCTTTAGTTGTATTTAAAGATGGCGAGCCAGATAAGACCTCTTACCGTAAATATAAGTTAAAGGGAGCAGTTGAACACCAAAATGGCGGCGACGAAGTTAGAAATACGCGTGAAGTTGTTAGGCGGCGTTATAGCAGGCTTCTTCGTGAACATAAGAAAATGCCGGATCTGATCTTAATGGATGGTGGCCAGATTCAGGTTGATGCCTGTGAAGACGTTTTGCGAAATGAACTTAATCTAAATATTCCTGTTGCAGGGATGGTTAAGGATAATAAACACAGAACGAATCACCTATTATTTGGTGATCCGATCAATGGTGTGCCGTTGAAATTAATTCCAATGGATCCGAAGTCTCAAGGTTTTTACTTAATGACCAGAATTCAAGATGAGGTTCACCGCTTTGCAATTACCTTCCATAGAAGAACTCATGCCAAGAATGCTTTATCAAGCAGGCTCGATTCTATTAAAGGCATTGGCCCAAAGAGCCGTAATAAATTGTTGCGTAATTTTGGCTCACTTAAGAAAATTAAGGGTGCATCAATTGATGAATTGCGAAAAGTCGGTTTATCCTTGGCACAGGCGCAATCAGTGAAGTTAACACTTTGATTAGAATCAAGGAATAGAGACGATTTCTATAGCTTTATGTGGTATAGTAGTAAAGTTGGAAAAGACGGAAAGGAGAATTAGAACATGCCTACTTTTGTTGATCAAACTAAAATTGAAGTTCAAGCCGGTAAAGGCGGAGACGGCATGGTTGCTTTTCGTCACGAAAAATATGTTCCTAATGGTGGACCAGCCGGTGGTGATGGCGGTCGCGGCGGCAGCATCATCTTTGTAGCCGACAGTGGCTTACGTACCTTAATGGATTTTCGTTATCGGAGGAAGTTTAAAGCCGAAGATGGAGAAAAAGGCCGGATTAAATCCCAATATGGCAGGGGCGCGAAAGACCTTTACCTGAAGGTTCCAGTAGGGACTACAGTTTATGACTTTAATAGCAATGAAGAACTTGGCGATCTTATTAAAGACAAGCAAGAATTGGTTGTTGCACATGGTGGCCGTGGTGGTCGTGGCAATATTCACTTTGCCTCGAGTGTTAATACGGCACCAGAAATTGCTGAAAATGGTGAACCAGGCGAAGATCGGGTTTTGCGTCTTGAATTGAAGATGCTGGCCGATGTTGGTTTAGTTGGTTTTCCATCAGTTGGGAAATCAACACTGCTTTCAGTAGTAACTAAGGCTAAGCCCAAAATAGCGGCTTATGCTTTTACCACTTTGACACCTAATTTAGGGATGGTTATCTTGCCTGACGGGCGTGATTTCTCAATCGCTGACTTGCCTGGATTGATTGAAGGTGCAAGTAAAGGTGTAGGATTGGGTATCCAATTCTTACGCCACATTGAAAGAACGAAGGTAATCCTTCACTTAGTTTCAATGGATCCAAATAATGGTCGAAAAGCAATTAATGATTACAAGACAATTAAAGATGAAATGTTGTCTTACGATACTAAGTTATCAAAGAAACGAGAATTAATTGTCGCGACCCAAATGGATCTTCCTGGGTCTGAGGACAAACTTGCTGATTTCAAAAAAGATTTAAAGAGTAATGGGATAAACGAGCCAGTTTATGCTATTTCTAGTGTTGCCCATAAGGGTGTTAAAAAATTAATGCAAGACACTGCTTCTTTGGTTGAAGAGGTTGAAAAAACACAAGTTGTTGCGAAGCCTAAGCCTGTCCATAAAGTTAAAGAATACAAGTACAAGGCACCTAAGAAGAATGAATTTACTGTTGAAAAAGTCGGCGAGCACGAATTTGTGGTTAAGGGTGAAAGCCTGGAACGTTTAGTTGAAATGACAAATCTTGATCATCATGATGGTGTTGTACGTTTAGCTAGGAAGCTTATGCATTTAGGCGTAGACGAAGCTTTACGCAAAAAAGGAGCCGTTGATGGTGATGATGTGGCAATTGGTGATTTTGATTTTGAATTTGTGCAATAATTTTAGAGAAGTTTAAAAAATGAAGAAAAATCGGTTTATTACAGGATATTCTGGACTCAGAGCATTGGCAGTTATTGGGGTGATTTTATACCATCTCAATCCTGATACTTTTATTGGCGGGTATCTTGGGGTGCCGATATTTTTTGTTTTATCAGGTTATTTGGTCACAGACCATATGCTGCGTTCTTACAAAGAAGAGGGTAGTTATAACACTAAGAGCTTTTATTTAAGTCGGATTAAGAAATTATATCCGCAGTTAATCGCTGTACTTTGGCTTTCTGCGGCGTACATTCTTTTGTTTCAGCGTAATTTATTGGTAAAATTAAACCAAATAGTGATTACTAATTTACTTAATGTCTATAATTTTTGGCAGATTCTTAACGGACAAAGTTACTTTGAACGTTTTGCCACGAATGAATCTCCCTTTACGCATTTATGGACCATGTCGATTGAGGCACAATTTTATATTCTTTGGCCGTTAGTTATTTGGCTTTTAGTCAAATACTTTAAAAAAAGAAAAGGGATTTTTTGGGTACTTTTCGGACTTTCTATTTTTTCAGCGTTAGAAATGGCACTTCTCTATAAGACTGGCGCTAATATTAACCGCATTTATTATGGAACTGATACCAGATTTTTTTCTTTAGGAATTGGAGCAGCTCTAGCAGTAATTTGGCCAATAGAAGATTTAAAACCTCAAGTTAGAAAATCGGACACCCGTGCCCTTGATATTGTTGGTGCAATAGCATTTATTGGCATGCTACTATTATTCTTTAGTAACACGATGAATCCGCAATCAGCATTTGCTTATTATGGTGGTATGTTAATTTTTACTGTTTTAACTGCCATCATGGTGGGAATAATTGCTCATCCTGGTAGCCACTGGAACCGTTGGTTAACTAATCCGGTTTTCAACTGGATTGGTTCTAGAAGTTACGGTATTTATTTATACCAATTTCCGGTGATGATCTTTTTTGAAGATAAGGTAACCGATATGGCCGATCATGTTTTGCTGTATCATATTATTGAAGTGCTTATTATTTTGCTTATTAGTGAATTAACTTATCGTTTGATCGAAAAGCCAATGGGTAAAATTAGTTGGGCAAAGACGAAAAATTACTTTACACAATTATTTGATATTAAAAGAAAAGATTACCTTAGAAAAGCAGAAGCAGTTGTAGCTGTATTAATCTTTTTGGTTGGCAGCATGGGAATTATTGTTTCTCCTACTGTAAAAGCAGAGAATTTTAATAAGTCACAACTGGCTGAGCGAATAATTGCTAACAGAAAAGAACAATCTAAGGATAATAAAACCTTAATTGCTAAATTAAGAAAATCTAAGAAAAAACCAACACAAAAGACTAAACTGGTTAAGGAAGCCACCAAAAGGGCTAAGAAACATCCAGTTAATAAATCATTTGAAAAATATGGTATTTCACAGGTTGATCTGCAATTAGCCCGTAAAGTTCAGCTTACGGCGGTTGGGGATTCGGTTATGGCTGGGTCCAGTAATGATTTGAAACGATTAATGCCAAAAGCTTTAATCGATGCTGCTGTTTCGCGTCAATTAGATGTTGCCTATGATTTATTGAATAAATACCAAAAGAAAGGTGTATTAGCTGATAACGTTTTAATTGGCTTAGGAACTAATGGACCATTTTCGATGAATGATCTGGATCGCTTGATGCACCAGATAGGTCCTAAACGGCACGTCTTTTGGATAAATACCCATGTCCCGACCAAGCAATGGCAGGATCAAGTTAACGGTTTACTAAAACAAGCTTCTAAACATCATCGTAATTTAACTGTTATTGACTGGTACGGTTATTCAAAGAATCATCCTAAGTGGTTTTATCAGGATGAAACACATCCAACCCCAGTTGGATCTAAGCATTATAGTGCTTTTGTTGTGAAAACAATAATTGAGCATGCAAAGTATTAAGATAGGAAATTTATGGAATTACAATTTCTAGGTACAGGAGCAGGGCAACCGTCAAAACAAAGAAATGTGTCAAGTATTGCTTTGAAACTGCTTGATGAAATTAATGAAATTTGGCTCTTTGATGTGGGCGAAGCTACACAACACCAAATATTGAGGACAAATATTCGTTTACGCAAAGTTACCAAAATTTTTATTTCACACAATCATGGTGACCATATCTTTGGGTTACCAGGTTTACTAGCAACGCGTTCTTTTCAAGGAGACGTCGGACCGTTAACAATATATGGCCCCCCAGGTCTTGAACAATTTGTTAGAACCGCTTTAAGGGTGTCCCGGTCTAAGGTATCTTATCCAATTAAATTTGTTGCATTGGTAAAAGGTGGCCTTATTTATCAAGGTCAAGGATTTAAAGTTTATGCTAAGAAATTAGATCACCGGGTACCGAGCTTTGGCTATCGGGTTGTCGAGGATTCGCATCCAGGAGAATTATTGATGGATAAGTTAGCTCAATATAAGGTTCCTAATGGTCCATTACTTGGTAAATTAAAAGAGGGTAAACAAATAGCCTTGTCTGATGGTACTATACTAAATGGTGAGGACTTTTTAGGTCCGAATAAACCTGGTAGAATAGTAACAATCATTTATGATACGCGATCTACACCAAACATTGCTAAATTAGCTAAAAATGCTGATGTGTTGGTTCACGAATCGACTTTTGCCGGTAATGAAGCCAAATTAGCGCATGCATATTATCACTCAACTGCGGTTGAAGCAGCTAAAGTTGCGCGTGATAATGGGGTTAAGCATTTATATTTGGATCACATATCTGCTAGGTATTTAGGTTCAAAAGCTAAGAATTTGGAAAAACAAGCAAAAAGAATCTTTCCAAATACAAAATTGGTTAATGATTTTGATCGGGTAGTAATTCCAATGAAAGGTGTAAAAAATGAGTGATTCATTAAGAAATAAAGTTGTAGTTGTAACTGGTGCCTCAAGCGGTATCGGCCGTTCCATTGCCTTAGAGAGTGCCGGACGTGGTGCCACAGTAATCCTGATTGCTAGAAGACAGGATAAGTTAGAGAAAATTGCTGCAGAAGCTAAGGAATTATCTGGTGCCGATGCATATGTTTTCCCAACTGATATCGGCAAGAGCGATGAAATTGACGACACCTTTAACAATATAGTTAAAGTAGTAAAGCACATTGATTATTTGGTTAACTGTGCTGGTTTTGGTAAGTTTGAAACATTTATGGAAATGGACCGGCATGAAGTTACCGAGATGTTCCAAGTTAATGTTTTAGGGTTAATGTACTTCACCCGTTTAGTTGGTAGATTGATGATAGAGCAGAAGACTGGCCAGATTGTTAACTTCGGTTCAATGGCTGGTAAGGTTCCAACCACGAAATCAGCTGCTTACAGTGCTTCTAAGGCAGCGGTCATTCAATTCTCAAATGTTTTACGGCTTGAATTAAAACCATTTGGTGTAAAGGTTATGACCGTTAATCCAGGACCTGTTTATACTAACTTCTTTAATATTGCTGATAAGACCGGCAATTATGCTAAGAGTGTTGAAAAGTTCATGCTGGATCCTGACGATGTAGCATGGCAAGTCGTTCACTTCTTTGGCAGCAACAAGCGGGAATTAAATTTACCGCTTAGCTTAGCTGTTTTAGCCAAGCTTTATAATTTATTCCCATCAATTGGTGACCGTGTATCCCTGAAATTTGCTTCTAGAAAGTAGTAAGAATATGAAAGCTAAGAAAAAACAAATTAAATTAATTATCAGTTTGATTCTTATATTACTTGCGGTTATTTTCGTGGTGCTTAATACCAATGATGTGGCAATTAATTTTGGCTTTTACAAATTTAAGCTGCCATTGATTATTGTTCTTGTAGTAATGATAATTGTCGGCATTTTGCTAGGTTGGAATTTAAGACCGGATAAACCAAATAATAGTAGCAAGAAAAGCTAATAAATCTTGATTTATTTATGATTGAATAGTATCATTAAAACACGTGAAGTAATTCAGGTTGCTCTTTAAGTGTAGCTTGAAACTTAAAATTACAATAAAGGAGATCAAATCAAATGGCAGTTCCTAAGAGACATACTTCGAAACAACGGAAACGTTCACGTCGTGGACATATTAAGTTAACTGTACCAGCAATGCATTATGATGCGACTACTGGTGAGTACCGTTTAAGCCACCGCGTTTCACCAAAAGGCTATTATAAAGGTCGTCAAGTTGTTAATAAGACTAATAATACTAACAACAATGACAATAATTAATTAAAAGGCACCGTTTATATCAGGTGTCTTTTTTTATACAGAAATTTAGAAAATAAGATTATGAAATTAATATTTTTACATTCAAGTGATGTCCACGGATTTTTACTTCCAACCGATTATCAAAACAAAACAGATTACAAAGCGCCATTTAGTCTAAGTCGGGTTAGTTCCGTGATTAAGGCTGAGAAAGCTAAATATGGTCAGGATCATGTTATTGTGACCGACGCGGGAGATTGTTTGCAAGGTTCTCCTCTTGCGTCATATGCCCATTCTGTCGATGATTACTCAGCTCTAGCAAAGTTAACCGCTGCTTATAACCTGGTTGACTATGATGCACGTTGTATAGGTAATCATGATTTTAACTTTGGTTTAGATTATTTGGCTTATTACGTAGATAATAATGAAGCACCAATAATTAATGACAATATTCTGGATGCACAAACCGATGTACCGGCTTTTGGTAAGGAATGCCAAATTATTGAAAAAGATGGGATCAAGGTTGGCTTGCTTGGAATAACCACCCAATACATCCCACATTGGGAACCTAAGGAACACGTTGCTGGTTTAAAATTTGTTTCTGCTTTTAGCAAAATCAAGCATTATGCAAAAATTTTACGACCGCAAGTGGACGTTTTGGCTGTTATTTACCATGGCGGTTTTGAATGTGATCCCCAAACTGGGAAGGCCACAGAACCTGATCGTGGTGAAAACGAGGGATATAAGATTTTAACAAAAATTCCAGCGGTGGATGTGTTACTAACCGGTCACCAACACCGCAGGCTAAATTTAGTAACCCGCAATACAGCGATTGTACAGCCAGGATACCGGGGTGAGGCCGTTGCTAAGGTGGTTTTAAACATTGACGATGAAAGTAAAAAGATCAAGTCTATGTCTACAGAATTGATCGATACCAAAGATTATGAACCCGATAAAAAGATTGTTGCCTTAGTTAAGGATTTAGATAAAAATACGCAAAAGTGGCTTGACCAGCCAATCGCACAACTAAATAAGCCAGCACCAATTGGGAATGCAACAAAGGCTAGGCTTGAAGGAGCCCCATTTATAAACCTTTTGCAACAGATGCAGCTTTACTTTACTAAGGCAGATGTTTCAGCTACCGCAGTGATGAGTGAAACTGCTAAGGGCTTTGGCAAGAAAGTTACTATGCGGGATGTCCTCCTTAACTATCCATATTCTAACCAACTTTGTCGGGTTAAGTTAACGGGTAAGGAGTTAAAGCATATTATTGAATACAGCCTTTCTTTTCTTAAAAAAGATCAGTCAGGTAAGATTGGTTTTAAGGACCGTTGGATTAAACCAAAACCAATGCTGTATCATTTTGATGTCTTTTATCCGGTTAAATATAAAGCCGATATTTCTAAGCCAGAAGGGCATAGATTAACCGAATTGACCTTGAATGGTAAAGTGGTTGAAGACAATAAGATTTATCATTTAGCGGTTAATAATTACCGAGCTATGGGTGGTGGCTTTTATCCTGAATACAGTATGGATAAGATCGAATTTACCCTCGATAAAGATTACGTGCAAATGTTTAAGGAATATTTAACTCAAACCGATGTAGAAGTAGATACTAGTAAAAATTATCAATTTTATTAATTAGAAAAAATAAACCGTTAGCATTTTTGCTAACGGCTTATTTGATTATCAAAATTTATTTAAGTTTATTAAATTTACTTTTATCTTTGTTTGCATGAGCAGTAATCGTTGGAATAATAGCTGCGAAAAGAAAGCCAAAGATGACACCCATTATAACAGCTTCTTTAAGATTAAAAACGTTTTGTGTTAATGGAGCTCCAATAAAGCCGACGATTAGCATATAAACAACGCTCCAGCAAATAGTTACTATATAGCGACCCATAGTTATTCCCTCTTTCATAGATGAATTTTAGCAAAAGTTAGGCGTGTTTTCAAACTTAAAACGGTGTATTTGGTATACTAATTTTAGTAGAAAGGTGGCCAAGGAATGAGAATTGCTGCAATTCAAAATTTAAGTTCTTTCTCTTTGCTTGAGAGTCCGACAAGAATTAAAGATTTATTATCTACGGCTAAAGATTTAGGATACGAAGCCGTTGGCCTAACGGATATCAACGTTACATATGGTCTAGTTAATTTTTATGAACTAGCCAAAAAAGTAGGAATTAAACCATTATTGGGGATGGAAGTTCGTTTAAATGGTTTGGTAGACAGTACCAATAAGTATGACTTAATTGTTTTGGCTAAAAGTAATAAAGGATACCGCAATGTCCTGCGCTTATCGAGCGCGATTAACTTATTGACCGAGAATGGAGAGAATAAGAAAGTATTAACCCTAAAAGAATTAACCAAGTACCTTGAAGATTTAGTAGTTATAATTCCTGCCAATACCCGTAGTGAGTTATTAATGCTTTTTGAGCAGAATGAACGGCTGGGAAGTGAGCTAATCCGTGATTTAAAAGGATTAATTCCGCAAAGCAGCTCCTTATATATGGGTGTTTACGCTTCTAAAACTCAACAAAGTTATATTGATTATGTCAAAACTATGAGCAAGCAATTTGATTTGCCGATGGTGGCCGTGGAAGATGGTCAGTACTTGAGGCCTAAAGACCAGTTTCTGCAGAAAACCTTGTTTACGATTAAAGATGGCGGGCAACTGCAAAATATTGAAGATTTGTCTAAGCAAAATGGTTCTCATTTCTTAAATTCTAGCCAGGAACTTTCGGCACGTTATCACAATTTTGATCTAGACAAAGCTCTTAATAATACCTGGAAAATAGCGGAAGACTGTAACGCCGAAGTTATTTTTCAATCTCCGGTTTTGCCTAAATACCACCAGGATAAATTTCCTACTTCTAAGGAATACCTTCATTATCTTGCCCAGACAGGATTAGAAACACGTTTTGCCAATAAAAAGGTGCCTGAGGCATACCAAAAACGGCTTGATTATGAATTAAGCGTCATCAATAAAATGGGCTTTGACGATTATTTCTTGATTGTTTGGGATGTTGTTAATTATTGCCACCGTGTAAAAATTACGACGGGACCTGGGCGTGGTTCTGCTTGTGGTTCCTTGGTTTCTTATTCATTGAGGATCACTCAAGTTGATCCTTTGCAATACCATTTACTATTTGAACGTTTCTTAAATCCTTCAAGACATGAAATGCCTGATATTGATTTGGATATACCAGATAATCAACGGGATGATGTTATTGAGTACATGTACCACAAATATGGTATGGATCATGCAGCCCAAATTTTAACTTTTGGTACTTTAGCCGCAAAACAGGCTTTGCGGGATGTTGGCCGTGCGTTTGGCGCTAGTGCTGTTGAATTGAATAAATGGGCTAATGCTGTTCCTTATTCAAAAAAGAAAATTACTCTGCGAGAATCTTATAAAGATTCCAGGGAAATGCGCCTGCTTGTTAATAGTACTGAGCAAAATAAATTACTTTTTAAGACCGCACTGGGTCTTGAAGGATTGCCACGGCATTATTCAATTCACGCGGCCGGTTTAGTAATTAGTGATAATTCGATTGCGGAAATTTCTGGTCTTCAATCGGGGCAGCTTGGAATCCCAGTAACTCAACAAACAAAAAAATACGTTGAATCTTTAGGTTTATTAAAAATCGACTTTTTGGGTTTACGGAACTTAACTATTTTGGGTAATACCTTGAATTCAATTAGGGGACAGGGTATCAAGATTGATCCAAATAAGATTCCGTTAAATGATCCCAAAACTTTGAAATTATTCCAAGAAGGTAAAACTGATGCTGTGTTTCAGTTTGAATCCGATGGAATCAGACGTGTGTTGAGAGAACTGCATCCAGATAATTTTGAAGATTTAGTTGCTGTCAATGCATTATACCGTCCGGGTCCAATGCAAAATATCCCTACTTTTATTGCTAGAAAACAGGGGAAAGAACCGGTAACTTACCCTGATCCAAGTTTAAAGAAAATTTTGGCACCGACTTATGGCGTCCTTGTTTATCAGGAACAGGTCATGCAGACTGCACAAATTTTAGCTGGTTTTTCTTTAGGGGAAGCCGATATTTTGCGGCGTGCTATGTCCAAAAAGAATCAGGACGTAATTGAACAAGAACGAAATAGGTTTATTGAGGGGACGGTCAAGAAGGGGCACGACCGCAAAGTCGGCGAACGTGTCTATCATTATATTGAACAATTTGCTAATTATGGTTTTAACCGTTCACACGCCGTTGCTTACACTGAAATTGCCTTTTGGCTTGCTTACTTAAAAGTCCATTATCCTGCAGAATTTTATACATCAATGCTTAATTCGGTTAGTTCTAGTAAATTTAAGGTACGAAACTACATTATGCGTGCACAAGAAGCCAATGTTCGTATATTGCCACCAGATATCAACGAGAGCCCGCTTAACTTTAGTGTTAAGGACGGTAAGATTCTGGTAGGCTTACGGGCAGTTAAAGGCTTACGGACTGACTTTTTAACCCAAATTGCTGATACAAAGGAACCCTTTAAAGATTTAAATGATTTTTTACGGAGAATTGATGCTAAATTCCTACAAGTTGGGGCAATTAGGTCTTTGATTATGGCTGGTTGTTTTGATCATATTGATGGCAATCGTAACGAATTATTGAAAAATTGTCAGGATATCGTCGAAAATGTGCAGTTAACCGGACAAAATCTATCTTTGTCAGAAGGTTTAGGCGGTGTGCCAATAAAACCAGCTCCAGCACCAACTAAGGCTGAAAAAGTCGAAATGGAAGAAAAAGCGATGGGCTTTTCAACTATGACGTCACCACTTATTGCTGTACAAAAGTATGCAAAGCAGTTTGATGCTAAGCCACTCGATCAATTCCAAATAAACGAAACTGGAGTCGGTGTGGGAAAGTTGATGACTTTAAAGAGGATTAGGACTAAAAAAGGAACAACAATGGCTTTTGCTAGCTTTGCGGATTCTAGCAGTTGTCAGGAAGTTGTCATTTTTCCAGCTATCTATGAAAAAATTCATAATATCTTAAAAGAAAGATCGATTTATCTTCTAGGATTAAAGATTCAAAATGACCGTTATGATTCCAGTAAGAAGCAATATTTGTTGACCAATTTGCGTGAAGTGCATTTTAAGGGTTAAATTAAATTTATGCTAACTTGTTAACAAATAAAGAATGACAGCGTTAACATTTAAAAAGACTGTCAAAACAACAAATTAGACCATTTTTTATGAGATTTTTATAAAGAATAATGGTAAAATCTAATTGATGTGAGAAATTACACAAATAATCTTGATGAGGTGAATTCATGAAACGGATTGGTATTTTAACTAGTGGCGGAGATGCCCCTGGTATGAATGCAGCAATCAGAGCTGTTACCAAAACTGCTATTCATCATGGAATTGAAGTTTTTGGTATTCGTTATGGTTTTGCCGGATTAGTTGTAGGAGATTTTGTTCCACTGACAGAGGCGGATGTTGATCATACGATTAATCACGGCGGCACATTTTTGTATAGTGCTCGTTTTCCCGAGTTTGAGCAAAAAGAAGTGCAAGAAAAGGGAGCTGCGCAACTTAGAAAGCACGGGATTGAAACAGTTATCGTAATTGGCGGTGATGGTTCTTATCACGGTGCTTTAGCGTTAACTCGTCTTGGTATTAACTCTGTAGGTTTACCAGGTACTATCGATAATGATATCCCGTATACTGATTATACGATTGGCTATGATTCTGCTTGCCGTACAGGTATGGATGCAATTGATAAGATTCGTGATACAGCTAGTAGCCACCACCGTGTATTCATTGTTAACGTAATGGGTCGCGAATGTGGTGACATTGCTATGCGTGTTGGTTTAGCCAGCGGAGCCGATGCAATTGCTATTCCTGAACGTCCTTACAATATAAAAGAAATTGCAGAAACTCTTAAACGGGGTTTTGCTAATGGTAAGGATAATGGTATCGTAGTAGTGGCCGAAGGTGTTATGAACGCAAATGACTTTAAGAACGAACTCTTGAAGTACGGTGATTTTGATGCCCGTGCCAATATTCTCGGTCATATGCAACGTGGTGGTGCACCAACTGTTGTAGATAGAGTAAATGCCACTAAAATGGGTAACTATGCTGTTAAATTACTTCTCAATGGTAAAGGCGGTTTAGCTGTCGGCATAGAGAACGGCAAACTTAGTACCCATGACATACTTGATCTGTTTGATGGAAAACACCAAAGCGATTATGCACTACTGAATATAAATGATGAAATGACTAAGTAAATTAGTCGATTTTTGGAGAGGATTTTTTAGATAATGAAGAAAACTAAAATTGTTAGTACTTTAGGGCCAGCTTCAAACGATGTTAAAACCATTACAGCTTTAGCTAAAGCTGGTGCAAATGTATTCCGTTTTAACTTCTCACATGGTAATCACCCAGAACACCTTGCTCGTATGAAGATGGTTCGCCAAGTGGAAAAGGATACTGGCTTACTTCTTGGTATCGACCTTGACACTAAAGGTGCTGAGATTAGAACTACCGAACAAGAAGGCGGCAAGTTCACTATTAACACTGGTGATAAGATCCGTGTTGCAATGGGCACCGAAACTAAAGGAAATAAAGATAAGATTTATTCTACCTATGATGGTTTATACGATGATACCCATGTTGGTGGTCATGTATTAATCGATGATGGTTTAGTTGACCTTTTGATTAAGGAAAAGGACGACAAGAACCGTGAATTAATCTGTGAAGCTCAAAATACTGGTGTTATTGGCTCAAGAAAGAGTATTAATGCACCTGGTGTTGAAATTCGTCTCCCAGGTATCACTGAAAAAGATACTGACGATATTAATTTCGGGTTAAAGCATGGCATTAACTTTATTACTGCATCATTTGCACGTAAGGCACAAGATATTTTAGATATCCGTAAGCTTTGTGAAGATGCAGGTGCTGATTACATTAAGATTTTCCCTAAGATTGAATCTCGAGAAGGTATTAACAATGCCGATGAAATCTTACAAGTATCAGATGGTTTGATGGTTGCTCGTGGTGACATGGGTGTTGAAATTCCATTTATCGATGTACCATTTGTACAAAAGAATTTGATCAACAAAGCTAATGCACTTGGTAAACCAGTTATTACTGCTACCCAAATGCTTGATTCAATGCAAGAAAATCCACGTCCAACTCGTGCCGAAGTTTCCGATGTTGCTAATTCTGTTCTTGATGGTACTGATGCAACTATGCTTTCTGGTGAATCAGCAAATGGTTTGTACCCAGTTAAAGCAGTTAAGGCTATGGCCGAGATTGATGAACGTACTGAAAAAGAATTGACTAAGCGTAATACTTTATCACTTCAAAGATTCGAAGAATACAAGGGTTCTAACGTAACTGAAGCCATTGGTGAATCTGTTGTACGTACTGCTCAAGAATTAGGTGTTAAGACTATCATTACTGCAACTAACTCAGGTTACACTGCAAGAATGATTTCTAAGTACCGTCCAAACGCAGATATCCTTGCTTTGACATTTGACGAGAAGATTGAACACTCATTAGCAATTGTTTGGGGTGTACAACCTATGTTGACCCAAAAGCCTAAGTCTACTGATGATATGTTCAAGATAGCTGCCAAGGTAGCTAAAGAAAAGGGCTACGTCAAAGATGGTGATCTTGTAATCATCGTAGCTGGTGTTCCAGTTGGTGATTCAGGTACTACTAACTTGATGAAGTTACAAATTATTGGTAGCAAGCTTGCTCAAGGTTTAGGAGTAGGCAATGGCTCTGTTGTTGGTAAGACTGTTGTTGCAAACAGTGCTGAAGAAGCTAATAGCAAGGTTAAGGAAGGCGACATTTTAGTTGCTAAGACCACTGACCCTGACTATATGCCAGCAATCAAGAAGGCATCTGGTATGGTTGTTGAAGCTTCTGGCTTAACTTCCCATGCCGCAGTTGTTGGTTTATCATTAGGTATCCCAGTTGTTGTTGGTGCTACTGACGCAACCCAAAAGATTTCTAACGGTACTACTATTACTGTAGATGCTCACCGTGGTGCTATTTACCAAGGTGAAATTTCAAACCTTTAATTAGTAATTTAACTAATAAAAATAATATCTAGATATTAAAAAATAGTCAGCTTTTTGGCTGGCTATTTTATTTTGCTTAGTTTTCTTTTATACTAGAAGACAGAATATGTAAAATAGGAGAAGTGGGTTATGCTCGGTACAGTCAGAAAAGGTAAAATAATAGATCAGAATAAGAATGCTTACTTTGTGCAGGTAGATGGCATTACTTATGAATTAAAACGCCAGGAAATTACTCAAGATGAAGTTCCCAAAATTGGTGATGAGATTCAGGGGTTCCTGTATGATAATAAACAGCATGATCGTGAAATGACCCAATTTTTGCCGTTTGCTCAACCAGATCAATATGGTTGGGGCAAGGTAACTGAAACAAAAGCTGGATTAGGTGTCTTTATTGATATCGGTTTACCAGATAAAGACGTTGTCCTTTCGATTGATGATTTACCTTTAGAAAAGGAACGTTGGCCACGAAGGGATGACCGGCTCTTAGTTCGATTAGAAACTGATGAAAAGGATCGAATTTGGGCAAAATTGGCTGACGAAAGTATTTTTGACCAATTATCTGTTCATTTTCCTAACGATATGGAAAATAAGAATGTCTTTGCGACAGTTTATGCAAGTCGAGAAATTGGTGCTTTTGTGATTACTGATGACTATTATTTAGGTTTTATCCATGAATCACAAATGGTCCGTCCTTTACGTCTAGGGGCACAGCTTAAAAGCCGGGTAATCGGCATAAGTAAATATGGCCGGTTAAATCTAAGCAGTTTACCACGTGCATTTGAAGAAATTGGTGATGATGCACAAATGATAATGATGAGTTTGCGTAGGAAAAATGATAAAACTTTGCCATTTTATGATAAATCCGACGCTCAAGATATTAAGAATTATTTTGGTATCTCTAAGGCAGCTTTTAAGCGTGCCGTCGGCCACCTGTTAAAGTATAAGTATATTACGGAAAATAAAGCTGCCGGTACGATTACTTTAATTAAAGATCCTGATGATGAAAATAAGTGATTTAAAAGGGCAAATTGAGGATTACCTTCGCTATAGTCAAATTGAACGGGGACTCAGTGAAAATACTATTACTGCTTACCGGCAAGATTTATATGAATTCCTTGATTTTATCAAAAAAGAAGGTATGACTTCTTGGCCAACAAAAGCAGTTGATATTGACGCTTTCCTGGCTAGACAACGTGATCTGGATAAGGCAACTAGTTCAATTAGTCGTATGATTTCAAGTTTGCGTAAATTTTATCAGTGGCTAGCACGGCAAGATATTCAAAAGATTAACCCAATGCTAGAGATTGACCCACCTAAAAAAGAACACAGACTCCCAGTTGCTTTAACAGAGGAAGAAGTTACTACTTTGCTTAAGCAACCTGATGTTGATAAAAAATTGGGTTTGCGTGATCGTGCTTTGCTTGAGACCATGTATGCCACAGGAATAAGGGTTAGCGAATTAATTAATCTAAAACTTAAGGACCTGCATGAGGATTTAAAATTAGTTAAGGTATTGGGTAAGGGTTCAAAAGAGCGTTTAATTCCAATTAATGAAGTTGCGTTATCATGGATTAAACGCTATGAAAAAAAAGTTCGGGATCCATTACTTTTACAGAAAAACAAAAGTAGTGAATTCATTTTTCTCAATAATCGTGGAGAGGCGTTAACCAGACAGGCAGTTTGGCAAATTATTAAGCGTTACTGCAAGATGGCTGGAATTGAAAAAGATGTTACGCCCCACACGTTGAGACATACTTTTGCCACTCATTTATTAGAAAACGGAGCTGATTTGCGGGTGGTTCAGGAAATTTTGGGGCACTCAGATATTAGTACCACTCAGATTTATACTAATCTGACACAAAAACATATTTTACAAGTATATAAGAAAACACATCCACGTACGTAGGTGATTTTATGTTAATTGAATGTAAAAATGATAATGAAAAAACAGCAATGGGATTATTATCCTATTTGCCAGATTTTAAGAATTTGAATAATTTAAAAGAAGAGATAAAATTGAACAAAAATAGTTCTGATTTTCAGCTTTATCTTTATCGCAATGGTAATTCTAACTTTATAGGTGTTATTGGAACTCAGAATGATAGCCACTTTGTAATTATTCGTTATATCTCAATGGCACCTGGTTACCGCGAAGAAAAATATGAAACTAAGGCAGTTCAAGAATTAGCTAGTATTTATCCTAAACAGAGAGTAACAGCCGTTCCTGAATACACGTATCTGATTAAGTATTTAGATAAATCTCATGAGCGATAATTTAACTTTAGAATTGCCCAATTTTGAGGGACCATTAGACTTGCTTTTGCATTTAATTAAATCTCAAAAAATTGATATTTATGATATCCCAATAGCTCAAATTACTAGTCAATATCTATCTTATCTAGAACAGATGCAACAGCTTAATTTGCAGATTGCTGGGGAATATTTCGTTATGTCTTCAACTTTATTGCGCATTAAGTCCCAATATTTATTGCCGCAAAATGATTTTGTCGATGAAGATGAACCAGAAGAGGATCCGAGGAATGAATTAGTTCAACAACTGGTTCAGTATTCAGTTTTTAAGAAAATTTCTGCTTATTTTAAGGAAAAGAATAAAAATGCTTCTGTCACCGCTGCCAAAGAGGCAAGTGTGCCCCCAACAAAGCAGGTGCATCCTTTACCTTTAGGGCAGGTCACTTCATCTGAACTGGCCAATACTTTTGTTGTAGTTATGCAAAGGTTAAAATTAAGACAACCTGACGTTGCATCGGTAAACATTAAAGAAACACCGATTACAAAGATGATCACTTATTTAAAAGGACAGGTTGCAAGTAGAAAACGAGTTAGTTTCTTTCAATGTGCCAAGAAAATGCAGAATTTATCAGACTTTATTGGACTTTTTTTGGCTCTGCTGGAATTATGTAAAAATCAAGAAATACACGTACAACAAGCCCGTGCCTTTGGCGACCTGTATTTGGAAGGAATTGGTGTGAATGGCAACTAAAACCGCTGAATTGGAAGCTTTACTTTATGTTGCGGGTGATAATGGCCTCGATTCAACAAGTCTGTGTGAATTATTGCAAATAAGTAGTGCTGCTCTGAGAGAATTATCTAAGGGACTACATGAAAAATTAGAAAAAGACGGTAATTCTGGCTTGCAATTGCTTCATATCAATGATAATTACAAGTTAACCACCAGTCCCAAAGTTAGCAAGGTAATTGAAAATTACTTTCAAAAAGATTTAACTAAAACTTTGAGTCAATCTGCCTTAGAAATTTTATCAATTGTAGCCTATCGGCAACCGATTACTAGGGTAGAAATCGATGATATCCGGGGGGTTAATTCTTCTGGGGCCTTACAAACATTAATCTGGCGTGGCTTAGTCAAGACTAATGGTAAAAAAGAGGCACCAGGGCACCCTAATCTATATGTTACAACCGACTATTTCTTACAGTATTTTGGTTACCAGAGTTTAGCTGATTTACCTGTTATTGAAAATTTTGAAGATGACAGTTTTGATGCTGAAGGACAAGTTGATTTATTTGCTGCGAAGGGTCAATCCGATAAAAATTTATCACAGTCACAAAAGGGAGAAAAATAATGACTTTAGAACGTTTACAGAAAGTAATTGCTGAAGCAGGAATAGCGTCGCGTCGTAAAGCTGAAAAAATGATTACGGCTGGACGAGTTCGTGTTGATGGCCACGTTGTTACTAAACTGGGTACGAAAGTAGATACTTTTAGCAATATTACTGTTGACAGTGAACCGATTGAACGCGAGAGTTTACACACCTATTTGTTTTATAAACCACGTGGTGTTGTATCAACAGTAAGTGATGATAAGGGTAGAAAAACGGTTGTAGATTATTTTAAAGATATTCCGTACCGTTTGTATCCAATTGGTAGGCTGGATTATGATACTTCAGGTTTGCTCTTGATGACTAATGATGGTGCATTAGCTAATCTGTTAATGCATCCTAAAAATAAAGTGCCAAAAGTTTATGTTGCCAAAATTACGGGTCGCTTAACTCCTGAAGAAATTGATAAATTAAAGCGTGGTGTTGTGTTTGATCACCATAAAAGTGCACCAGCTAAAGTTAAAGTTATTCGTTCGGAAAAACATAAAAATATGCAGATAGTCCAATTAACTATTCATGAGGGGCATTACCACGAGGTGAAGCGAATGTTTAAGGCAGTCGGTCATATGGTCGATAAGTTGTCGCGTGAGCGTTATAGTTTTCTAACCCTGCAATCCCTTACATCTGGACAGTACCGCGAATTATCGCGTGAAGAAGTTGACAGATTAAAGCACGTGGATTAACATAAAATTATAAATTGAATATTAAGTTTGTTGTCTTCATGGCAGGGTGTAAGTCCCGACCGGTGGTGAAAGTCCGCGACCCACGAAAGTGGCTGAATCGATTACGATACCGATAGTTAAAGTCTAGATGAAAGAAGACAGACTAACTAAGAGAAAAGTTAATACTTACTTTTATAGGTCTGTTGCTGAAGCAACAGACCTATTGTTATATGGAGGTAAGTATTTTGGAAAACGCAAAAAGGAATTCTGCTAGTTTAGCTAATATCATTGCTTATGCATTAATTGGAACTATCGCTTTTGTAATAATGAAATTTGAATTTCCAATTATTCCAGGGGTTGGTTTCTTAAAATTTGATTTTTCTGATATCATTATTGTGATTGGAACCATTATTTTTGGAGCAGGTCCCGGTATCTTTATTGCATTTATTAGGATGTTATTAAGTTTGGTATTTAGTGGCTTTGCACTACCGAGTTTAGTGGGGCAAACTGCTGCTTTTCTTGCTTCTTTATCCTTTGCGTTACCTTTTTACTTTGTTACAAGGAACATAAAGGAAAAGAAAAATAAATCACTAAAAGATTATCTGTTGCCCGTAGTAGGTTTGATCATTGGTATTTTAGCCATGACCTTATTATTGGCTTTGATCAATGCCTTTATTTTGACCCCAGTGTATGCCGTAACAGCAGTGCCAAATATGCCTGCAACCAATAGTTACAACGGTTTGTTGCATTTTACTGAAAAAGTATATTTAAGACAATTGTTACATTTGCCATCAATGAAAGCCTATATTTTTGGTATTATAGTTCCTTTTAACTTATTGAAGGGGACAATTAACAGTATCGTTATTTATGTTCTGTTTGCTACGGTTTTAAAAAACATTAAACCATTTGTACGCAAACACTTTAATTTAAAAAATTAGAATATTTTAGTATATTAATGAAGTTGGTTATTAGGGTAACCGGCTTTTTTATTTAATTTTATAATAAGTATGCTAAAATTAAGCAAGTTAAATGAATGGAGGAGATTCTAGATGAATCAGAAACAAGGTCCATACAAGCATTATGAACGACCCACTGAACCTAGAAGTTCTGGTGAACAGTCAAGTTCTAAAGGTTGGATTGCAATAATCACAATTTTAATAATAATTATTATTGCTCTTGTGCCTATAGTTCATCGTTTGGCATCTGATCAGCAGCCTAATAACCAGGTTACACAATTGCAGACTACCAAAAAAGCTAAAAAAGTACCAAAACATAAAGTTAAGAAAAATAAAAAAGCTAAGAAAAATAAATTAAATAAAGCGCAGTCAAGTTTAAATAATACTTCATCTATGAAAAAGCAGTACGTTGTTAAAAGTGGAGATACTTTATCTAGTATTGCCTCAAAGCATGGGATGAGTGTAAAAGATTTGACTAAATTAAATAATCTTAACAGCATGGCAAGAGTTGATGCTGGACAGACACTTAAATTAAAATAAATTTTTAGAAAGGTTAGAGGCTAAAAGGTCTCTTTTTTATTGGAATGCAAGTAGCGATTGATGGTCCTGCATCAGCAGGGAAGAGTACGGTAGCAAAGATTATTGCTAAGAAATTATCTTTTGTATATATTGACACGGGTGCGATGTATCGTGCATGTACGGTGATTGCTCGTGATAATAAGATTGATTATGGCGATGAAGATGCCATTTTAAAAGCAATTGATAAAACCGGAATAGAGTTTAAAGCCGTAAATGGTGAGCAGAAGGTATACGCAGGGAATAAGGATATTTCGTTAGAAATTCGCACGCCTGAGATTTCTGCCAATGTGTCGCAAGTTTCTGCTTTGGCAGAAGTCAGAAAGAAAATGGTTAGTTTGCAAAGGGAAATGGCCGGACAAACAAACGTTATCATGGACGGTCGTGATATTGGTACTACGGTTTTGCCTAATGCAGAAGTTAAAATCTTTTTAGTGGCTTCGGCACATTCACGTGCTCAAAGACGATTGCTTGATCTTAAGCAAAGAGGTATTCATTCTGATAAGACGGTGGATGAAATTGAAAAAGATATAGCTAATAGGGACTATAAAGATTCTCACCGCAAAATATCACCCTTAAAAAAGGCGAGTGATGCAATTAAAATCGACACTACAAATATGACAATTGATCAAGTAGTGGATACAATTTTGAAGAAAATCAAAGAAAAAGCAAAAAAACTTTAAAAAAGAAGCTAAAACAGTAGAAATATATCTTGTTTTCATTTAAAATTAGGTATGATATTGGGAGGTAAATATGTCAGAAAACAGTAATCAATTTTTAGATGCATTAAAGAAAATGCAAGGAGTTGAGGTCGGAGATATTGTCGATGTTGAAGTATTAGACGTTGAAGATGGTCAAATCGATGTTGGTGTCAAGAATGCCGGTGTCGAAGGTGTTATTCCTCGTCGCGAATACACTTCAGACCGCAACGCAGACTTACGCAAATTAGTAAAGCCAGGAGATACATTCAAGGCTTTAGTATTGAGAAGAGCTGGTGGCGATAAAGAAAACGGCGAATTCTTCTTCTCAGTTACCCGTTTAAAGGAAAGAGAAGCCTACGATAAGTTACAAAAGGACTTTGAAGCTGGCAAAACTATTGAAGGTACTGTAACATCATCAGTACGTGGTGGTTTGTTAGTCGATGTAGGTACTAGAGGCTTTTTACCAGCTTCACTAATTTCTAATCGTTATGTTTCAGATCTTAAGCCTTATATTGGCAAAACTATGAAGCTTAAAATTACCGAAATTGATCCTAACAAGAACCGTTTGATTCTTTCACACAAGGACTTAATTGAGGAAGAACGTGAAGAAGCCTTTGATAAAGTTGCATCACAATTAGTTGTCGGTGATGTTATTGAAGGTAAAGTTTCACGCTTAACCAACTTCGGTGCTTTTGTTGATGTTGGTGGTGTGGACGGCTTAGTTCACATTTCAGAAATTTCTTATAAGCATGTTGATAAGCCAAGCGATGTTTTAAAGACTGGTCAAGATGTAAAAGTTAAGGTTATCGGGATTGATGATGACAGACACCGTATTTCCCTTTCAATTAAACAAACTTTACCTTCACCATTTGAACAAGCAACAGCTAACTTACATGAAGGCGATGTATTCGAAGGTGAAGTCAAGTCATTAACTAACTTCGGTGCTTTCGTTGAAGTTGCTGATGGTATTCAAGGTTTAGTCCACGTTTCAGAAATATCATATAAGCACGTTGATAAGCCAAGTGATGTTTTGAAGGTTGGACAAACCGTTAAGGTTAAGGTCTTAAACATTGATCCAAGTGAAAGAAGAATTTCACTTTCAATGAAGGCTGTTGATTCTAATAACTCTGGTAACGAAGGCTCTCGTCCTCACCGTTCACACAACAGAAGCTCAGTCAACAAGAAGTATATGGATAATGATGACAACGGCTTTGCATTGGGTGACATTATTGGTGACCAATTGAAGGACCGTAAATAATTATAATTATTAATTATAAAAAAGCCGACGATTGTCGGCTTTTTTTATTTGTAAAGGAGGCTGAGAAATGGTTTTACCAGTGGTAGCAATAGTTGGCCGCCCGAATGTGGGTAAATCAACGCTTTTCAACCGTATCATTAATCACCGCTTGGCAATTGTAGAAGATAAGCCCGGTGTAACCCGTGATAGAAATTATGCTCAAGCGGAATGGCTTGGTCATAAATTTGATTTAATCGATACGGGTGGTATTACCTGGCAAAATGGTAAATTAGAAGATGAAATTCGTGCTCAAGCGGAAATTGCCATAAAAGAAGCGGATGTAATCGTTCTGCTTGTCAGTGTAGTTAATCATATGACTGATTTAGATGAAAGAATAGCTCATCTTCTTTATCGAACTAAGAAGCCGGTTATTTTAGCGGTAAATAAGGCTGATAATCCAGAACAACGAACAGATATTTATGACTTTTATAGTTTAGGCTTAGGTGAACCTATTCCTGTTTCTAGTGTTCACGGCACGGGAATTGGAGATTTACTTGATAAAATTGTTGACGCTTTCCCAAAGGATCTCGACAAAAAAGAGGAAGATGAAATATCTTTTAGTATAATTGGTCGTCCCAATGTTGGAAAATCTTCAATTGTTAATAAACTTGTTGGTGAAAAGCGGGTTATCGTAAATAATGAAGAGGGAACTACCCGTGATGCGGTTGATACACCATTTGTAGGTGAAGATGGTAGTAAATTCCGAATAGTTGATACTGCAGGTATTCGTCGTCGTGGCAGAGTCTACGAAAAGACGGAAAAGTACTCTGTAATGCGTGCTATGGCAGCTATTGAACATTCTGACGTTGTTTGCTTGGTTTTGGATGCAAGTACGGGCATTCGTGAACAAGACAAGCATGTGGCTGGATATGCGCATGATGCTGGTCGTGGCATTATTATCGTCGTCAATAAATGGGATTTACCGAAGAAAAATAGTTCTAGTGGCAAAGATTTTGTCCAGATTATTCACCAGGAATTTCAATATTTAAACTATGCACCAATTATTTTTATTTCTGCAAAGACGGGGCAAAGATTAGACCAAATACCAAAAATGGTTAAAAAGGTGTATAAGAATCAAAATCAACGGATTAAGTCTAGTACCTTGAATGATTTACTGCTTGATGCAAGTAAATTGGTCCCAACACCATTAATTAAGGGTAAACGATTGCGAGTCTACTACATGACGCAGGTTTCAACCAATCCGCCTACTTTTGTGGTATTTGTTAATGATCCGGATTTGATGCATTTCTCTTACCAACGGTTTTTGGTAAATCAACTTAGGGACAATTTTGATTTTCGTGGAACCCCAATTAAAATCATTCCGCGTAAAAGAAAATAATTTGTAACTAGCAAGTGTAGAAAAAAATCGTTTTTTTCTAAAAATGCTTGTTGTAATAGGGGTTTTGTGATAATTTGGGAGCTAAGGAAAGAATGATTACCATGATCATTATTCCTTGTTCCTTATATAAGGAATAAGATTTTGAACTTCGAGTTCAGATTCAGGAGGTGAATTCCATATGGCAAATAAAGCTGAATTAGTTTCTGAAGTTGCTTCAAAGACTAAATTAACTAAAAAAGATGCAGCAGCAGCTGTTGATGCATTCTTTAGCTCAATCCAAGATAACCTTTCTAAAGGTGACAAGGTGCAATTAATCGGTTTCGGTACTTTTGAAGTACGTCACCGTGCAGCACGTAAAGGCCGTAACCCACAAACTGGTGCTGAAATCCAAATTCCAGCTAGTGAAGTTCCTGCATTTAAGCCAGGTAAGGCTCTTAAAGAGGCTGTTAAGTAATTGATAGTTTCATCTAAAAAAAGCGTTGGTTTTTGTACCAGCGTTTTTTTGTGTCAAAATATATATTTGAATGGAGGAAATTATGAGTTATTCAGAACAATTACTTGACTCAATTGAAAAACAAGATTTTTCCCAACAAAAAATTTTGTTAAAAAAGGCTTTAAATAATGATAAACCAGAAATTTTAGCATCCCTTGCTGAAAATTTAACCGACTTAGGCTTTACTAATTTATCCAAGCAGGTATACCGTGCTTTAATTGCAAAATTTCCTAAGGAGGATTTATTCAAAGTATATTTGGCAGAAATTTTACTGAATGATGGTGATGACGATGATGGACTTTCGTTACTTTATAATGTTTCTGAATCCTCTCCCGCCTATGTAGACAGTTTGCTAGTTCAGGCTGACTATTACCAGACTAATGGTTTGCTTGAAACGGCTAAAACTAAGCTTTTAAAAGCTTTAAAAATAGATCCTGATGAAGACGCCATTAAGTTTGGTTTGGCTGAACTAGACTATTTAAGTGGCAAATATGAGGAAGCTCTGCCAATCTATCAAGATTTAATTAAACGGCAAAAGAATTTTAGCGAGGTTAACCTAAATCAACGGATTTTTCAAACGTTAGCCAAATTAGGGCAGTATGAGGATGCTAGCAAGATTATCAAGGAGCACAGCGAAGATATTCTTGATATCGATAGCAAGTACCAAGCAGGCCTTGTAATGCTCTCAGTGGGAGACTATGATCAGGCTATCAAATACCTTGATAGTGTAATTGAGCAAAGCCCAGATTATGTGAATGCATATCCATTGCTGGCTGAGGCTTATGAGCATAAACATGATGATAATCAAGTTTTGCATGCTGCTCAAACGGGTCTTGCCTATAATGAATTAGACCAGGTCTTATATTCTAAAGGTGCCCGGGCAGCTGCCAATTTAAAAGATTTTAAGACAGCAGAGAAATTGTTAAAGAAGGGGCTGAAAGTTGCTCCTGATAATAATGATTTACGGTTGCAGCTATCCAATCTCTATTTAAGTGAACATAAAGATAAAGAGAATCTTGATTTGTTTGCAAGCCTTGATGATGACGATATTGAACCACAAGCTTATTGGAATATGGCAATTTCGTATGAGCGAATGGATAATAGCGATAAGGCTAAAAGTGAATTTCTGCTTGCATATCCCGAATTTAAAGATAATTCAACTTTCTTAAAACAGATGATCCGCTTCTTTAGTACGGAAGCTAATTCGGATGAGATTGTAAAACAGTTGTTGGAACGTTATCTGAAGTTGGTTCCTGAAGATGATGAGATGCAAGATTTATATAATCAATTACAATAATTGAAGCAAAAAAGTAGTAAAAGCTTAGTTTTAAACTTTTACTACTTTTTATTTGCGAATAAATAAATGCCTCTGTTTTTGTTTGTAAGTAAATCCTTCACCTAAAGCTTCGTGCACTTCAATAATACTTACAAAGGCATGCGGATCTTCCTGCTTGATTAAGTCTTTAATTGCTGGTACTTCTCGCGGTTCAACCACCACATAAATAACGGGACGATTTTCTTCTTTATATCCGCCTTTAGCCTCAAGATAAGTAAATCCGCGGCTCAATTTTAAATCAATCATTTGCCCAATTTCTTTATATTTATCAGAAATGATTAATAAACCCCTAGCGGAATAGGCACCTTGTTGGACAGCATCCATTACCCGACTGAGGATAAAAGAAGCAAATAAAGTATACATCATGTGTGTAATATCCAGGTAAGTAAGTGATGCTACTAAAACGAGTGCATCGAACGCAAATAATACTTTTCCCGAGGGAACACCATACTTTATTTGAGCAATCCGGGCAAGTATATCAGTACCACCCGACGTACCATTGTAACGAAAGACTAAGCCAAGTCCTAAACCAGATAAAGAACCGGCTAAAAGAGCGGCTAAGAAGAGGTCGTGATCTAAATTCAATGATATAATTGGGAATAAGCGCCATAGCCATAAAAAGAAGGAAAGACAAATGGTTCCCCAAATGGTATAACTTAAAAGGTGCTTACCCATAAAACGGTAGCCTAAAATAATTAAGGGAATATTTAATACAAGCGAAGAAAAGCCCATGTCTATGTTCCAAAAATGACGAAGGATCAGGCAAATTCCGCTGATCCCGCCATCAGCTAACCTATTAGGCACGGAAACTATATCCAGACTTAATCCGTAAATGGCGCATCCAAGTGCTATCATACAGATATCTGTAATAGTTTTGGAATTAAATTTACGCATAATAATTTCCCTCTTTAATAAAAGATTTTATTTTAGACACAGCATACTAAAAATACCATACTTATTGAAACTAATACACTAATAAACGAGTTGATAATAATGAAAATAAATAATTTACCGAATATTTTTACGGCCGCGTTGCCGGTACTTGAAAGACTTGAAAATGGAGGGTTTGAAGCATATTTTGTTGGCGGAGCCGTCCGTGACTTATTATTAAATCGCCATATTCATGACGTTGATATTGCGACTAGTGCTTATCCCGAAGAAGTTAAAGAACTTTTCCCAAAAACAATCGATACTGGAATTAAGCACGGGACAGTGACAGTTTTATATGGTGACAGTAGTTACGAAATAACTACTTTTAGAACCGAATCTGGTTATCAAGATTATCGTAGACCTGACCACGTAACTTTTGTTCAAAACTTAGATGCAGATTTGAAACGTCGTGACTTTACAATCAATGCCTTGGCAATGAACTTGCGGGGTGAAATTATTGATTTATTTGACGGCTTGAATGACCTCAAGAATCGTTTGATTAAAGCTGTAGGCAACCCTGAGCAACGTTTTCACGAAGATGCGTTGAGGATGATGCGGGCTGTGCGGTTTATGAGTCAACTTAAATTTAAGCTTGAGGACAAGACAAAGCAGGCCGTCAAAGATCACCACCAGTTGCTGAAGAAGATTTCGGTAGAACGGATTCGTGATGAATTTGTCAAAATGGGGATTGGCCCCCATTCAAGGCAGGCTTTTCAAACATTTTTAGATACTAATCTAAGTGAAGATGTTCCAGATTTTGCTGGTAAAAGTGATCTTTTGGCGGTTTATCCTAAATTGAAATTTAATCCAACTGAGGAAATGAGCTTTTGGTCGGTAATTATTATTCTTTTGAAAATTCAGGATACACAAATTAATAAATTTATGCGTGATTGGAAGAATTCTAATGCAATGACTGAAGCCGTTGAAAAGATAGTAACCCTGTTTGACCTGTTTTCAGAAAGAATACCAACCGATTATGAACTTTTTAAGGCCGGTAAGACAGTTTTGCTAAATACAATTGATGTAGCACATATTTTAGGACAACCAATTGACTCAGAAGCTCTAGTTGACCGTTATATGGCTTTACCGATAAAGTCTTCATCTGAACTCGCGATTGATGGCCGTTTCCTGATTAAGCAAGGAATAGAACCAGGGCCCAAACTTGGCAAAATGCTGAATACCATTAAAGAAAAGGTTATTGCTGGCGAGCTTGAAAATAATGAGGAAGCAATTGGGGCATTTGTAGCAAAGCAAGATTAGTTTATACGTAAAATAAAACTGAAAAGTACATTAGCATTGACCCCAGCATTACGAATAGGTGCCAAACTACGTGAATAAAGGGAATATTACGCATTAAATAAAGAAGGGCACCAACAGTGTATGCCACACCACCGCCAACTAGCAGCCAAAAGCCGACGGGACTTAAGCGAACATACAGGTAACCTCCTGAGAGGATGACGAGCCAACCCATCAGTACATAAAGTGCGGTATCAAAAACTACGTGTTTGCCACGATTAAAGATATAATAAATGATACCAAAAATGGTGAGAGCCCAGATCACGCTAAATAAGGCCCATCCCCATGGTCCACCAATTGCAACTAGAGAATATGGGGTATAAGAACCAGCAATTAATAAAAAGATTGATGAATGGTCAAAGATTTGGAAAACGTTTCTAGCTTTAGTAAAAATCAGGCTATGATACAAGGTTGAAAATAAATATAGGAGAACTAAGCAAGACCCGTAGATAGAAAAAGTTATGATTCTTAGTGTGCTACCAGTTGATACGGCTTTTAAAATTAAAATGACTAGCCCAGCTACTGCCAGGCCAAAGCCAATTCCGTGAGTGATCGCACTAAATATATTATCTAGAATGTAGTAAGTTTTAGATCTTTGTTTTGGTTTTTGCCATAGCTCCTTAATTTTCATTGTAAAACAATCCAATCATTTTCTTTTCTTAAATATATTTTTTGCTATAATAACTTGTAAGTAATGTTCACATTTTATCACAAAAATTAACGAGCATTTAGAATTGAGGGCGAATACGTTGTCAAAGATCAAAATTATGACGGATTCTTCTGTGCAATTAACCCCAGAAGAAGTTAAAAAATACGATATTACTGTAGTGCCTTTGTCGGTTACAATCGATGGGAAAACATATCTTGATGGAATAGATATTAGCCGCAAAGAATTTATTGAAAAAATGGACGAAGCAAAAGAATTACCCAAAACTAGTCAACCACCGATTGGCCGCTTTGTAGACGCAATTAACAAGTTAACTGCTGATGGTAGTGATGTGCTTGGCATTTTCCTTGCTAAGACTTTGAGTGGCACAATTGATGCCGCAAGACAAGCGGCCCAAATTACCGGCAAAGAAAATAAGGTTCATTTAGTGGATTCTGAATTAACTGATCGGGCGGAAGGATTTCAAGTCTTGGCTGCTGCTAAAGATATTGAGGCTGGTAAAGAACTTCCAGAAATTCTTAAGCATATCGATCACATTAAAAAAACCCAAAAGTTACATTTGGTAGTAGTTAATTTGAAAAATATAATTAAAGGTGGCCGTTTAGGTAAACTTACCGGTAAGGTTGCCACTCTTTTAAACATTCAAATTGAATTACAAATGCCAGGTGGGCATTTAATTATTGCTAAAAAAGGCAGGGGCAAGAAATTTGCTCGTGCCTTTAATGAACGTGTGCTAGATGAAATTAGGGCCAACAAAGATAAAATTAAAGAAATCGGTGTTTCTTACGTTTCAACTGAAGATAAACCGAAACCAATGATAGAGCTCGGTAAGAAGATTAAGGCTATTAATAATGACTTTAATGTTTTGGTCAGAGAAACTAGTCCTATTATCTCTACGCATGCAGGGATGAACGCTTATGCAATTCTTTATTATACGGAGTAAATAATGGCTTATCGTGAAAGTTTTTATCGTTATTTGATGACGCAGAAAGATCCGGATTCAAATAGTGAGGTTGCCCAATTTGCAAATAATGCGCAACATGATTTAGCATTTCCTAAGCAAGAACAGGATTATGATAAATTATCAAACTATTTAGAATTAAATGCTGGTTATCTTCCTAATATGAGCATTTTTGATCAAGCTTATCGAATGTATCAAGACAAGATGGCATATTAAACTAAAGTCCCAGTTGGGACTTTTTTTAGTGTAAAAAATGAAAGAAAGGCAGGCGATGGCGTATGCATGTTTTAAGTTTAATTCTGTACCTAGTTATAGCGGCAGGTCTAGCGATGCTTATTCAAAGCTGGTTTTTACGTAAAGTTTCCGTGAATTATGTGGCTTTAACATTAGGAATAATTATGGCATTAATTCCATATTTCCACGTTAACAGCTATACTTTTAAACCAGAACTGTTTTTGGGGATTATTGTAGCCCCGTTACTGTTCTTTGAAGCACAGGAAAAAAGGATTTACAATATTGTTCGTAGCTGGAAATCAATTATTGGAATTACAGTTATTATGACGCTAATTGCGACGATCTTAGCAGCCTTTTCACTTAAATGGTTAATTGGTCTATCTTTACCTTTAAGTTTTATCTTGGCTGCAATATCAACACCTACAGACGCTACGGCAGCTGAGTCCGTATCTCATGGATTAGAATTACCAGAAAAAGTAGAAAATTATTTAGAGAATGAATCACTTCTTAATGATGCTTCTGGGATAATTCTACTGAATATGGCAATTAGCTGGTATTTGTGGCAGCACTTGGAAATTGCGACTACATTTATAAATTTTCTTTACTCCACAATTGGTGGAATTGTGTTAGGCCTGGGCGTTTCAGCAATTTTAATCTTAATTCGTGAGCGTCTGGTTCGGGTAAATTTAGATTTAGTCACAAATGAAACTTATGCGGTAACAGCTATCACCATTTTTTACGTTTTGACGCCAGCCTTATTATATTTTCTTGCGCAGGCAATTAAGGTTTCAGGTATTATTACGGTTGTAGCGGCTGGCCTTGCCCATAGTGCTGAACAGGAGAGAAGCCGGATAACCAGTATTAATTTGACTTATAATAACTTTCAGATTACCAATACACTAACAGATATTTTAAATAGTATTGTTTTTATTATTCTAGGTATTAGTATTGTCAAAACAATGCAGAATAAGGCTTTACCAAATAAAATTGACCAGGCCATCCTGATCGGAGTTTTACTTTATTTAATAAATCTTTTTGTTCGTTATCTGTACAGCTTTTTTAGCTTAAAGTTAACAAATAAGAATGCGTGGATTTTTGCTTTAGGAGGAATCCACGGGGCTGTTACTTTTGCGCTAGCTTATACTTTGGATCAAACGTTGATTAGTCCTAATAATTTTCACTTGGTTCTTTTTAGTGAAACTACTTTAATCATTTTAAGTATGTTAATTCCTACTATTATTTTTAATTTCCTTTTGCCGAAGGATACCCCGGACGTTGAGCGGGAGAAAGAAGTTCTTAGTATTAGAGGAAATATGGTTAATTACGCACTAGAAAAGACAAAAAAGATTTATATGCCAAAGATGTTTCGTAAACAGCTAGAATTTGACTTAAAAGCGCAAATCAATGAGACTTCAATGAGAGATTTCCTAAAAGAATTGCGAAAATCAATCAGACACCCAGAACTAACTCTTGAAGAAAAGGAATTTAGGAATGAAGTTTATCGTTATGCCTTTCGGCAGGAGCGAAACTATTTGGGAAAGATTGCTTTGAAAGAGTTAGGTTACCGAAAGTCATTTATGTCCCTTTACCGGGAAATATTGCTGGCAGAAGTTTTGTTTTTACGTCCGGATAATGATTAATTAAAAAAGAGGGAAGATAATAATGGCAACAATTCAATGGTATCCTGGGCACATGAATAAGGCCCGTAACCAACTCGAAGATAAGATGAGTTTAATTGATGTAGTAGTTGAAGTACTTGATGCACGAATACCACAGTCTTCGAGAAATCCCATGATTGAAAAATTAGTTGGGGACAAACCACACTTAATTATTTTAAATAAGGCGGATTTAGCTGATCCGATAATGACCAAATTGTGGCAGAAGAAGTTGCACAAGCCTGGTAAATACGTGATGGCATTAGATTCATTGCATAATACCAATATGCAATTTTTAATTAAAATGGTTAAAAAGGCAGCAAGTGCCAAGATTAAGAAAATGCAGGTAAAGGGAGCATCTAACCCAACGGTTAGGATCGCTCTGGTTGGCATCCCTAATTGCGGCAAATCAACTATAATCAACCGGTTGGTTGGCCATAATGTGGCTCGAGTTGGTAACACTCCAGGGGTTACTAAGGGCCAAAGCTGGTTAAAGACCCCGTCTAATATTCAAATTTTAGATACTCCTGGAATTTTGTGGCCGCGGTTTGATGACCAAAAAGTAGGCTATAAATTAGCCGCTTTTGGAGCAATTAAAGACAGCGTTTTTCACGCTGATGACGTGGCTTTATTTGTTTTAAAGAATTTGCGCCAGCATTATCTGAAAAATTTGGTTAAATTTGCCCGTTCGACTAAAGAACAAATTGAGCAGGTAAACGATCCTGATCTTTTGTTAGCAATGACTGATTCATATGGCATGCGGGACGATTACGATCGCTTTTCCCTTTATATGTTGCAAAGGCTGCGTAAGGGCAAAGTTGGAAGGATCACTTTAGACAGATTATGACTATTAAGGATGTTAAGAAGTTACTTGATGGTGGTAACGTCAGTAAGGAAGAATTAGCAACTTTAGCTAAAGATAGCCGCAGCGGGATTAAAAAATTACTCGTCAGTTACCAAAAGAAGCAGGAAAAATTAGCTAAAAAGCGCGCTGCCTTTTTAGAGCGTTTTAAATATGAACGTAACTTTTGGGCTAAAGGTCAAACAGTGGCCGGGATCGATGAAGTGGGGCGTGGTCCACTAGCTGGACCTGTTGTCACTGCTGCCGTAATCGTGGACGATGATTTTGATTTGTTCGATGTAAATGATTCCAAACAAATTAGCCCGAAGAAAAGGCTAGAATTATATCCTAAGATTTTGCAAGAAGCCGTTAGCGTTGGTGTTGGCGTTAAGAGTGCACAGGTAATTGACCAGATAAATATTTATGAAGCTGATAGGCAAGCAATGGCTCAAGCTGTAAACGCGTTAGATCGTAAACCTGATGTGTTGCTGGTCGATGCGATGAACGTTCCGGTGAAGATTCCGCAGATAAGGTTGATTAAGGGGGATGCAAAGTCTAATTCGATCGCCGCAGCTTCAATTGTGGCCAAAGTGTTTCGGGATAAGTTAATGGACGATTATGATAAGATTTACCCGCAATATAATTTCTCACATAATGCTGGTTACGGTACTAGTGCCCACCTTGCAGCTTTAAAAAAGTACGGGCCGACACTGATTCACCGTAAAACTTTTGCTCCGGTGAGTGATTTCTTTACGGAAAAACAGAAAAAATAGTTTATTTGAAAGAAAGCCTCCTTTTTTGCGTATTTAGCATTAGGAGGATTTTTACATGAATAAAACGGATTTTCTCTTGCGTTTGAAATTACAAAAAGGCATTGGTTATGTTAAGATGTTGCGAATTGCTAGCCAATTAGATACCGATGATGTTAATATTTCTGCAATTCAAAGTATGGCTTTACCATCTACCTTGAAGGAAGCAAGTTTTGCGGCCCTTAATGATCAAAAGGCTGAAAGAATGATTTACCGAATCAAAAAGCAATGTAAGGTGCTTACTTTCTTTGATTCTTTATATCCTGAAAAATTAAGACAAATTTACCAACCGCCGCTTATTCTTTTTGCGCGTGGAGATTTAACACTATTACAAAGGAAAATTATTACGATCGTTGGTTCGCGGTTGGCCACTTCTTACAGTAAAATCGTGATCAATAATTTAGTCCCTTCTTTAGTCAAAAAGCATTTGGTAATCGCCAGTGGTTTAGCTAAAGGTGTTGACGGGATGGCGCATACCGCAACTTTAAGAAATAATGGTAAGACAATTGCAGTGGTTGGCAATGGGCTAAATCATTTTTATCCCATGTCAAATCATGGGATCCAAGAAAAAATTGTCGAGAATGGATTACTTTTAAGTGAATATTTGCCAGATACGCCACCACGGCCGTTTCGTTTTCCCGAAAGGAATCGAATTTTAGCGGGATTATCTGAAAGTGTGGTTGTGACCGAAGCCAAAGAAAGGTCCGGGTCATTAATTACGGCTAACCTGGCTTTGCAGGAGAATCGAAATGTTTATGCGGTGCCAGGGCCGATAACCAGTCAGTTATCTGCTGGTACAAATAAGTTGATCGAGGCTGGGGCAGATCCGATAATCAATTTTGAATTAAAACCAGAAAGATTTGACAATTCAGACTAAGGTATCTTATTCTCAGACTAGTGTTTATTTTTAAAATAGAAATTTTATGAGGGGGCATTTGATGCCTACTAAGTCAAAAACAAAACCAAAAAAACGTAAAAAGACGTTAGTAATTGTAGAATCTCCTGCAAAAGCTAAAACCATTGAAAAATATTTAGGCCGTAATTATCGTGTAATCGCTTCTAAAGGACATATCCGTGATTTACCTAAATCACAGATGGGGATCGATTTTAATAATAATTACAAACCGAAGTATATTTCTATTCGTGGTAAAGGCGACACGATTAAGATGTTAAAGAGCGAGGCTAAAAAAGCTAAGAAAGTTTATTTAGCATCCGACCCTGATCGTGAAGGGGAAGCCATTGCATGGCATGTCGCTCATGCTTTAAATCTTGATAACAAGGATAAAAATCGGGTTACCTTTAACGAAGTCACAAAGGACGCAGTAAAAGATAGCTTTAAACATCCACGATCCATCGATATGGATACGGTAAATGCCCAGCAAGCTCGTCGTATTCTTGATCGGATCGTGGGTTATTCACTTTCGCCAATTCTTTGGGATAAAGTTAAAAAGGGTTTGAGTGCCGGCCGAGTCCAATCGGTTGCCTTAAAACTGGTAATTGACCGTGAAAAAGCGATCAAGAATTTTAAACCAAAAGAATACTGGACGATTGATGCACTCTTTAAGAAGAGCAGAAAACAATTCAAGTCCCAGTTTTGGGGTGTAGATGGGAAGAAACAAGAACTTCCTAATAATGAAGCCGTCAAGAAAATTTTAGCCAAAATTGATAAGCGCAAAGACTTTAAGGTTGAAAAAGTTGTTACCAGGCAAAGAAGACGCCAGCCCGCTGCCCCGTTTACAACCTCAACTATGCAACAAGAAGCTAATAAACGCTTGAATTATCGAACCAGACGGACAATGAGTATTGCCCAGCAACTCTATGAAGGAATTAGTTTAGGTAAGCAGGGAACCGTTGGTTTAATTACTTATATGAGAACTGATTCTAAGCGGACAGCACCAATTGCTCAAGCCGAGGCTTCTAAATTTTTGCATGAAAAATACGGTGCAAAATATGCTGCTAAAAGTCAAAGACATTTTAAGAATCAAGAAGATGCTCAAGATGCTCATGAAGCCATTCGTCCAACCAGTGTTTACCGTACCCCTGAATCCCTTAAAAAGGTTTTAACCCCACAACAATACCGCTTATATAGGCTGATCTGGTCACGCTTTCTGGCTAGTGAAATGACACCAGCCGTTTATGATACGGTTCGTGCCGATATTGTCCAAAATGGCGTAACCTTCAGAACCACCGGTTCTAAGATGCGTTTCGCTGGGTTTACTAAAGTTTATGATAACTGGCAGGAAAAGAATGTTGATCTGCCCGACCTAAACGAGGGCGATATGGTTAAGATGGTCAGTTCAGATAATAAACAACACTTTACGTTACCACCGGCACGTTATACCGAAGCTAGTTTGGTTCACGCACTGGAAGAAAATGGTGTTGGCCGTCCATCAACTTATGCACCAACGATCGATACGATTCAGCGGCGGTATTATGTCAAATTGGAAGGTAGATCAATTGTTCCAACTGAACTTGGCGAAATAGTTGATACCTTAGTTGAAAAATTCTTCCCAGATATCGTTAATGTTGATTTTACTGCTCAGCTTGAAAATGATTTGGATAGCGTTGAGGCAGGTAAGAAAAACTGGGTAAAGGTAATTGATGAATATTACCACCCGTTTAAAAAAGAATTAGATAAGGCTGACGCAGGAATAGAAAAGGTGCAGATTAAAGATGAACCTGCAGGCTTTAATTGTGATATCTGTGGTGCCCCAATGGTTGTTAAAATGGGTCGTTATGGCAAGTTTTATGCTTGTTCACGTTTCCCAGACTGTCGTAATACCAAGCCAATTGTTAAGAAGATTGGTGTAACTTGTCCCAAGTGTGGCAAGGGTGACGTTGTCGAAAAGAAATCCAGAAGAAATCGTAAGTTCTATGGTTGTTCAAGGTATCCTAAGTGTGACTTTGTTTCTTGGGATAAACCTGTCGGTAGAAATTGTCCTAATGATGGTCATTTCTTAGTAGAAAAGAAAACTAAGAAGGGCCCAGTGATTCTCTGTCCAAATGGCGATTACCGCGAAGAGCCAAAAGAAGAAGCTGCGGCAAAATAAATTTAAAATTAAGTTAAATATCATCAAATCTTAGTTGATTTGATGATATTCTTGTATCTAGAGAATAAATTATTTTAAATAAAGGATGTTTTGAATATGTCTGAAAATGTAACTGTAATTGGTGGAGGCCTAGCAGGTAGCGAAGCGACTTGGCAACTTGCTAAACGCGGAATTAACGTCGACCTTTATGAAATGCGTCCTAAGAAAATGACCCCGGCACATAAAACCGGTGAACTGGCCGAATTAGTTTGTACTAATTCGATGCGGTCAAACCAACTGTCAAATGCGGTTGGTTTATTAAAAGAAGAAATGCGGCACCTGGATTCAATCATTTTGCAGGCTGCTGATGCAACTCAGGTTCCAGCGGGAGGTGCTTTGGCTGTTGATCGCGATAAGTTTAGTAAATATGTTACGGATAAGTTGCATTCTTTAAAGAACGTAACTTTTCACGATGAAGAAATTACCAAAATTCCCGATAGTGGGATAACAATTATTGCTACTGGTCCATTAACCAGTGATGTTTTGGCAAAAGAAATTCAAAAATTTTCTGGAACTGATAGCCTGCATTTCTTTGATGCGGCAGCACCAATAGTTGCAGCTAATTCGATCGATATGAATATTGTCTATAAAAAATCTCGGTATGATCGGGGTGAGGCTGCATATTTAAACTGTCCGATGGATAAGGAACAGTATGATAATTTTGCTAAGAACTTAGTTCATGCGGAAACGGCACAGATGCACGGTTTCGAGAAAAATGATGTTTTTGAGGGATGCATGCCGATAGAAGTTATGGCTGCTCGCGGTCCTAAAACTATGTTGTTTGGTCCGCTTAAACCGGTTGGTTTACGGGATCCACATACGGGTAAAACACCATATGCGGTTGTTCAGCTTCGTCAGGATAACGCAGCTGCCTCAATGTATAATATCGTTGGTTTTCAAACCCACCTAAAATATGGTGAGCAGAAACGGGTCTTTTCTATGATTCCCGGCTTGGAACATGCTCGTTTTGCCCGCTACGGCAAGATGCACCGCAATACGTATATGGCTTCTCCTGAAGTGTTAAATGCAAGTTATGAGTCAAGAAAACAAAAAGGCCTTTTCTTTGCTGGACAAATGACCGGTGTTGAGGGTTACGTTGAAAGTGCTGGCAGTGGTTTGGTTGCCGGTATCAACGCGGCTAGGGAGAGTTTAGGTAAAGACCCGGTAACTTTCCCTAGGGATACCGCTTTGGGTTCAATGGCCAATTATGTGACCACAACCAGTGCTAAACATTTCCAGCCAATGAACGCTAGTTTTGCACTTTTACCTGGTTTAGAAGGTAAAAGAATTAGAAATAAACGTGACCGCCACCTTAAAATAAGTGAACGGGGTTTAGAAGATTTGGATAAATTTAAAACGAAAGTTTTAGAATAAAAATGGATAATAAAGATAAAAAATTACAGCTTTTTATCTCTTATTTGCAAAATGAACGACATTATAGTAGTAAAACTATAACTTCCTACCGAACTGATTTGCTTAAGGCAAAGCAATTTTGGCAAAAGAATGGTGGTTTCCCAGGTTGGGAGAAGATTGAGCGGCGTGATATTGAGATTTATTTACAATACCTAGCTGAACAAAAATTAGCCCGTTCTTCACAACTGCGTAAAATGTCCAGTTTGCGGTCTTTTTACCGCTTTTTGACTAAACGGAAAATCGTTAAGATAGATCCAACCCAGGCAGTAATTTTACGTAGTGCAGGCCACCGATTACCCCAATTTTTTTATGAACCAGAAATTAAGCAGGTACTTGATTCGCTCCAGGGTAGTGATCCGTTAACGCAGCGTAACTTAGCATTATTCGAATTGTTTTATACAACGGGGATGCGAGTTAGTGAAGTTAGCGGATTAAAACTTAGGCAAATTGAGCCTAGCCTAAACATGATTTTAGTTCATGGTAAAGGAAATAAAGACCGCTACGTTGTTTTTGATAAGCAAACAAAGAAAGCTTTAACAAATTATTTGTCTGCAGCTAGAATTAAATTATTAGGAAACAAGATAGATTCGGGTAACGTTTTTCTAAATAGTAGGGGAAAAGCTTTGACGGATCGCGGCATTGAATATATAATGCAAAAAGTCTTTAATAGTGCTGGTATTAACGGTAAAGTACATCCGCATGAGTTGCGGCATACCTTTGCGACAGCAATGCTGAATAACGGTGCAGATTTAAGGACTGTGCAGGAATTATTGGGTCATAGCAATTTATCAACTACACAAATTTATACGCACGTGACTATGACACATTTACAATCAGATTATGAGAAATTTTTTCCTCGTAATGATGAGAAAGATGAGGCAAAAAAATGACAACAATATGTTCAGTTAAATTTAATGGTGAAACAGCAATAGCAGGTGATGGCCAGGTTACTTTAGGTGAAAAGGTAATTGCTAAAGCCACTGCAAGAAAAATCCGCCGGATTTACCATGATCGGGTAATTATCGGCTTTGCTGGTGGTGTTGCCGATGCAGTTAGTCTGCAGGATATGCTTGAAGGTAAACTTGAAGCTTATAATGGAGACTTGCGTCGGGCTGCCGTTGAAATGGCACAGGCTTGGCGTAAAGACCAAACTTTGCAGAAATTAAACGCAATGTTAATTGCTTTTAACGATAAGGATTTACTCTTGATTTCCGGAAACGGTGAAGTACTTGCACCAGATGAAAATGTGGTGGCAATCGGATCTGGAGGAAATTTTGCTCAAGCGGCAGCAATTGCAATGACGCGTCATGCTAAGGGCATGTCGGCGAGTGATATTGCGCATGAAGCCGTAAAAATTGCATCAGGAATTGATATTTTTACTGATGATCACATTCATACTGATGAAATACAGGAGAAAAAATAATGGATACAAAAACGCCGAAACAAATAGTTAATCTTTTAAACGAATATATTATTGGCCAAGATGAAGCTAAAAAATCAGTAGCGATTGCTTTGTATAACCGTTACCGCCGTACTCAGCTTCCTAAGAAGATGCAGAAGGATATCACACCCAAGAACTTGCTTATGGCAGGACCAACTGGTGTTGGTAAAACAGAAATTGCCAGAAGGTTGGCTGATATTGTAGATGCACCTTTCGTTAAGGTAGAAGCAACCAAGTTTACGGAAGTTGGTTATGTTGGCCGGGACGTTGAATCAATGGTTCGGGACCTGGTTAATAAAGCCGTTCAAATGGAAGAAAAAGAGCAGTTTGAGCGTGTTAAGCCGCAGGCAACTAAGGAAGCTAATAAGCAGCTAGTTCGTCTTCTTGTACCAGGCATTAAGCATGAAAACCGGCAAAATCAAATGCAGCAAATGCAGGACATGATGTCGATGCTAATGGGTGGTAAAAATCCAGAAGATGAAAGTAACGATGATCAACACGAAGAAGTAAATGACAAGATTAGAAACCAACGGTTAACAGTTGCTGAACAATTAGATAAAGGATTGCTTGAAGACAGAACCGTTACCATTGAAGTTGAACAAGCTCCAAAGGTTAACCCTATGGGAGATATGATGGGTCAGATGGGAATTGATATGAGTTCTCTTCTTAATAGTTTGACCCCAAAGAAAAAGATCAAGCGGACATTGCCTGTCAGGGATGCACGCGAAGTTTTAGTTCAAGAACAATCCCGTAAGATGATTGATTATGATTCCCTTTACCAGAGAGCGATTGAACGAACCACTAATAATGGGATTATCTTTATTGATGAAATTGATAAGATTACTGCTGGTAATAAGAATAGCTCAGGTGAAGTTTCTCGTGAGGGTGTCCAGCGTGATATTCTGCCAATCGTAGAAGGTTCAACTGTTCAAACTAAGTATGGTCCTGTTTCTACTGATCACATTCTCTTTATTGCTGCGGGTGCATTTGCTGAATCTAAGCCAAGTGATTTAATTCCAGAACTGCAAGGACGTTTCCCAATTCGGGTAGAATTGAATGCATTGTCTAAAGATGATTTTGTCAAGATTTTGAAGGATCCAGAAAATTCACTTTTGAAGCAATACATTGCACTTCTTAAAGCTGATGGTATTAAGTTAATCTTTACACAAGAAGCTGTTGAAAAAATTGCTGAAATTGCTTTCAATGTTAACCAGGGTACTGACAACATTGGGGCAAGAAGATTGTCCACTATCTTAGAAAAATTGCTTGAAGATGTCCTTTATGAAGGACCAGATATGGAGATGGGTGAAATTACCATTACTGAATCATATGTAGAAGAAAAACTTAGTGATATAATAACTAATAAGGACTTAACTAAGTTTATTCTTTAACAACGGCAATTAATTATGGACTACACAATTCAAGATGGCATTTTAAAAGTTGTAATTTCCAGCAAGGGTGCTGAAGTTCAAAGCGTAAAAGACCGACATAATGGATATGAATATATATGGCAGGCTAATCCCAAAGTTTGGGCTCGGCATGCTCCGGTCTTGTTCCCAATTGTTGGTCGCTTAGTCAACGATGAATATACCTACAAAGGTAAAAAGTATCATATGACTGAGCACGGCTTTGCCAGAGATCAAGAATTTAAGGTTGAACGTCAGACAGATGAAAGCATTACTTTCGTATTGAAAGATAGTGCGGAAACACGTAAGATTTATCCCTTTAAGTTTGAACTGCGGGTTAACTATAACTTGTTGAATAATTTATTAGAAGAGAACTTTACTGTAACCAATAAATCTGATGGTGAAATGATTTTTGGAATTGGCGGTCACCCTGGTTTCAATGTACCCGTAAATAAGGACACTAAGAAAGAAGATTTCTACTTTAGTACTAAACCTTCTGTTGCCAGAGTTGAGATACCATTAAGGGGACCTTACTTAGATTGGTCAAATCGTTCTTTGACTTCGACCGATAGTTTGATTACCTTGAGTGATGAATTATTTAAGAATGACGCTTTGATTTTCCAATTAAACGGTCACGATAATAAGTTCTCTTTGCGTACAGACAATGGCCCATTTCATATTAATGTATGGACAAGGGATGCTCCATTTGTCGGTATTTGGTCACAATATCCAAAGACAGATAACTTTGTTTGTATTGAACCCTGTTGGGGAATTGCTGATAGGAGCGACACAAATGGTAAATTAGAAGACAAGTTAGGGATGAATCACCTTAAAGCAGGTGAACAATTCCAGGCTGGCTTCAGTATGGCATTCCATGGATAGTTAAGGCCACGAATAAAAATAAATTAGTGTTGAATTATCATTTGGTGATAGTTCAACACTTTTTTAATACTTGAATAGTGATCCAGTTGTAAATAGGAATCTCAGAAAATAAATGCGGTAGAATGGCTATGTAGATGTAGTTTTGTTTTATATAGAAAAGCTATAAATTTAAGTATGAAGGGAATTTTTATGCGATATTCAAAAATATTAAATAAAATTATAACTGTTTCTGCAGCAGTGACTTTATTGGCTCCAGTTGCTGCAACTACTATTAATCCAACAATTAATAACGTTCAGGCTGCCACCAAAAGTAGAAAATTGACACACAATGCTTATATTTATAAAGCAAATGGTAAACGGGCTAACAAAAAGATTTTAAAGAAGGGTACATATGTTAAAAGCTCTTCTATTAAGAAAATTAAGGGTAAGAATTATTATCACATTGGTAAAAATCAGTATATAAAAGTTACTAATACCAAAAAGCAAAATCATGTAGATAATACTAGCAAATTAGGAAAATATGTATATAACGGTGGTGACCAAAACAAGGTTCATAAGGAAGATACGATTAAATTGCCGTCTGGATACAATGACACTACTGTTCAAGAGGCAGTAAATAATCCATCAATATTGGATAAACAAACTGCCGAGGGCAATAAAATTAATAAATTTGTTTCAGAGTCCAAAGCTGACGATGACGAAAAAGTAGATCCAACTAATTTAACTACATCGCAGAAGCAGGAAATTAATAAATTTGCAATTAGATTGTTGAATGAAGCAAGAGTACAAGCTGGAGTTAACAAGGTAAAGACTAGTCAAAGGACTTTAAAATTAGCTCTTGATGTTGCAAATGAGTATCAGATAAATAATAGGGATATCTTTGAAAATGGTAAGCCAGCTCATTATATTCCAGGAATTGTTAAAGCAGCGCGAGAGAATGGTGTGAATATAGATGATAATTATATCGAAGATGCTGCTATAATATTTGATATTAAACCGCAAACAATGACGGAACTTAAGAATACAATTTATATTAACTTATTATCGTTTCTTTTTAATAAGAATGAATATTACCACGCCTCAGATATCTTAGACCCAACAAATGTATATGACGCGGTTGCAATCAGTTATGCGAAGGAATCACCTATGTCACATTGGATCAAAATGGATAAAGATACGATTGAAAATTACACAACTGATGGTACATGGAATTAGCTTATTTAAATTAAGATTGTATGATATTAAAAAAGGGAGCACTTTTTGTAATAGGCCCAAAAAGTTGGACACTTTTGGGGCTTTTACTATGTCTAAATTA
>ENA-UOOK01000559-UOOK01000559.1-fermentation-metagenome-genome-assembly--contig:-NODE-559-length-49642-cov-79.460786_pt1 | contig 49642 bp, 38 predicted proteins | sample MGYA00245777_ERZ724023 | MGnify/ENA primary metagenome ERZ724023 (study PRJEB28704, sample SAMN03018312) | fermentation metagenome | biome: anthropogenic terrestrial biome; feature: soil; material...
CAAGTGTTGCAAATACTGGAGCAAATACAATTACATATCAAGTTACACAAGCAGGATGTAGCAATACAGGAACTGTTACAATAACAGTAAACCCAACACCTATAATTAACATTACTAACCCAGGAAGTTTATGCTCTAATGATGCAGAAATAAATTTATCTGCTAGTCCTGCAGGTGGAATTTGGTCAGGAACGGGAATTACAAATCCAACAAATGGAACTTTTAATCCAAGTGTTGCTGGCACAGGAACACATATAATAACTTATACTGTTGGTGCTGGATTATGCTCTGATTCTGACCAAATTACAATAATAGTTAACCAAACGCCTATAATCAACATAACTAGTCCTGGTGATTTTTGCTCAAATTATCAAGCGACATATTTATCTGCAACTCCTCCAGGTGGAATTTGGACTGGAGCAGGAATTACAGATGCAACAAACGGATTATTCAACCCAAGTGTGGCAGGTGCTGGAACGCATACAATAACATATACAGTAGTAGGTGCTGGCAATTGTGTAAATTCAGATAATATCACAATAACAGTAAAACCAACACCTGTAATAAATATAACTAGTAAACAAGATTTCTGTTTTACTGACACGCCAGTAAACTTATCTGCAACTCCTGCAGGTGGAACATGGTCAGGAACAGGAATTACAAATCCAACAAATGGAACTTTTGACCCAGCTTCTGCAAATATAGGAGCAAACGAAATTTTATATTTAGTTACACAAAATGGATGTAGTGAAGTAGAAAGCTTTACAATAAATGTATTCAACACTCCTAATACAACTATTACATCAATTGGAGCAATTTGTTATGACACAACATTTGTACAATTAGAAGCATCAACTCCTGGTGGATTTTGGACAGGAAATGGTGTTTCGCCAAGTGGCGTTTTTGATGTTGCTCAAGCTGGAATAGGAATGCATCATATAGTATATACAATAAATGATGTTTGCTTTAGTTCAAGCTCAATTGATATAATTGTAATTAAAGGTGTAGATGACTATTCATTTTCAGTAACTAATCCTTATTGCATAGGAGGAGATGATGGCAAAATTACAATAGCTGCCACAGGAGGAACAGCTCCATATACATATATTATTGGAAATGACACTATCGCCGACATTTATAAACAAGCTTTGTTTAGTGGATTAAGTAATGGAATATACAATATTACAATTACTGATAATAATGGTTGTTTTCTAATTACAGATGACATATTTTTAGATGAAGGAAACAAAGATTGTATCAAAATACCAGATGCGTTCACACCTAATGGAGACGGAATAAATGATGAGTGGATAATTGAAAACTTATGGGCTTTTGATAAACATGTGGTAAAAGTATTTAACCGTTGGGGACAACAAGTTTACGAAGGAACACATGGAAGTCAGCCTTGGGACGGAACTCTTAAAGGAAAACCTCTACCAACAGGTAGTTATATGTATATTTTAGAATTAAATAACACTGAAATTAAAAAAGAATTTGTAGGAATAGTAACATTAATAAGATAAAAATTTAAATAACATGAAAAAAATAGCATTTTTACTTTTTTGTAATGTTTTTTTAGTAATAAACATTATCAACGCACAGCAAAACGTAGGAATTGGAACAACAAATCCACATGCTTCTGCACTTTTAGAACTTTCAGCAAATGACAAAGGTTTATTAATACCAAGAGTAACATTAACAGCTCTAAATAATAGTTCTCCTGTAACTAGTCCAGCTCCAGGTTTATTGGTTTTTAATACAACTACTAGTACTTTACCAAGTGGTTTTTATTACTGGAACGGAACCCAATGGACTATGGTAGGTGGTGGCGGTTGTACAACCCTAGAAGCAGCTTACAATTGTGGAGGACCAGGTGCAGGTAGAACAATTAACGCCAACTCTGGACCTGTGGAAATTACCATGAATTCCGGAACTATTAATAAAGCTCTTTTGGTTACAAATAATAGACCAAACTCTTTTGCAATTGATGCTATTACTACTGTTGCCGGAGTTGCTATTAGAGGAAATAACACTTTTGCTTCAAATCCATATGCAACAATCCAAGCAGAAACTAATAGTACTTATATTGCTGGTGATGGAGCTCTTAGCTCTGCTATTTTAGGTTCAAATTCTGGCAATGGTTATGGTGTAGCTGGACAAATCCCCGCTACAGCAACAGGACCAGCAGCAGTTTATGGAAATAACCTAAGAACAAATGGTGGTCATGGTGTTTTAGGAGAAGGATACAACGGAGTTGTTGGTACTTCTTCTAAAATAGATGGTTATGGAGTATATGGAATTAATACAGGACCATATGATAATACTGACACTTATCCAACTGCAGGAGTTTACGGAATTGGTGTAACAGGTATTTATGGGCAAACAACTGACGTAACTAATGGATGGGCTGGATACTTCACGGCTGACCTTGGTGTTGAAGGTAGTGGTTACTCTCTTGGTGGATGGTTCGACATCAGTGACAGTAGATTAAAGAGTAATATTACTCCTATCTCTAGTGCTTTAGAAAAAATTGCACAATTATCTGGTAATAGCTATACCTTAAAAACTCCGAAAAGAGACATCGACGGAAACATCACTATGCACGAACGTGTACAGTACGGTGTAATAGCACAAGAAGTTCAAGCGATATTCCCTGAGATGATTTCAGAGAATGCTGTTTTCAGAAACTTAGGAGACGAAACAGTATATAAAACTGTTAAATATAATGAATTAATTCCAGTTTTAATTGAAGCGGTTAAAGAACTTAAAAATGAGGTCGATGCCTTAAAAAATGAAATTGAAGAATTAAAAAGTAAAAAATAAATAACATGAAAAAAATAGCACTAATACTTTTTTGTAATGTTTTATTGATAACAAACATTATCAATGCTCAGCAAAATGTTGGATTTGGAACATCAACTCCACATCCTTCTGCACTTTTGGATATGACATCAACTAATAAAGGTTTGTTAATTCCACGAGTAACTTTAGTTGCCTTAAATAATGGTACAACGCCTGTTAATGCACCTGCTACAGGCTTATTGGTTTATAATTCAGCAGGTAGTTTAACAAAAGGTTTCTATTACTGGGACGGAACCCAATGGGTTATGGTCGGTGCCGGATCAAGCGATTGTGAAACCTTAGAAGAAGCATATAATTGTGGAGGAGCTGGTGCTGGTAGAACAATTAATGTTAATGCAGGACCTGTTGAAATGATATTACCTGCTACTGGAGTTGGCATGACTCCTCTTTATATTGAAAGCAATAAAGGAACTACAGCTGAACCATCAGCAGGAGTCTTTGCAATTAATACTCAATCTGGGGTTTCATTATTTGGAGAAATTACTAATACAACAAATCTTTATTCTGGAGTTCAAGGTATTACTAATTCCTCTTTAACAGGAGAAGATATCTCGGCTGGATTATCTGGTTTTCATGATGGAACAGGTATTGGTGCTGGAGTTTGGGGCGAATCTGAAAGTAATAGCACTGTTGGAGCAAGCTATGGTGTAAGAGGACAAGGAAAAAACAGATCTTTTGGAGGATATTTTAATGGAGTGAATTATCCTGGTCTTTTTGCAGAAACAAGCGATGCTACAAGTGCTGCTTTTCAAGTTGTTTCAGCAGGACAAGATCCGCTTAACCCTAGCATATTGGCTGCCGGCAAAGCTCAAATTGAAGCAAGTTATGGATACAGTGGCTCAGGAACACATTTTTTAATAAATTCTGCTGCTGGAGAAATTACAATAGCTTCTGAGCAAGGAGGCTATGGTTATGTTGGAGGATCCGGTTTAGAATGGTGGGCAATATATACATCTAATCCAGTTCAAGTTTCCAGAAGAGAACTAAAACGTGATATTACATATTTTGATGATAATATTAATTCTTATCTTATGGATAATATTATGGCAATGAAACCAAGTTTTTATAAATATAAATCTGAAAATGATATGAAAATTGCTGGAGGAGAACAACGCACACGTTACAATATGCACATGGGATTTATTTTAGACGAAACTCCTGATTTTATTCAAGATAATAGCTTTTCTGGAATTGATATTTATAGCTTAGCAACTCTTGGAATAACTGGTGTTCAAATAAACCGTAGAGATATAGACAAACTAAAAGAACAAGTAACAGAAATTTTTGATTTTGGTACTGCTATTTTAAATGGTAATGAAATTTTTGTAAATTATAATAAAGATTTTAATGGAACAGAACCTATTGTAACAGTTACTCCAATGTCAGCAGTAAAAGATTATTATATTAAATCTCAAACAAGCACTGGATTTACTTTAGCTGTTGAAGATGCTAATAATTTTAAATTTAATTGGATAGCTGTTGCTTCAAAATCTGAAAATACTAAAAAATCTAATACCCAAATTGATGCTAACTTAAAATCTCAATTAGAAGTTGACCAAGCTAAAAAACAAGACATACATGACGCATTATTCCACAAAGGTCCACAAAAAACAGTTGAACTAAAAGGAGCTGATGCAAGCAAACACAGAGTTTCAAAATTTAAAGTTGAAAAAAATAAAGAATAAGTAAAAAAAGCTGGAGAAATTCTCCAGCTTTTTTTGTTTAGCTTTTCTTTATGAACTGATATACCCCACTGAGATTGCGAGCAGAGTGAGCTTGCGAACTCTGCGAAGCAAACCCAAGCGAGCAAAGCGAGCAAATAATTCTTAATTATCGGGTGTTGAGCGAAGCCGAGACACAATTCTTAATTCTTAGTTCATCTTCATAGTAAAAACTAAAAACTTTTTCAATTTTTAACTGAATCGCAGTTGTTTAGCAGACTTAATTCCCGTCAACTTCCCTTTATCAAATACTATTTTCCCATTTACAAAAGTAGTTTGAACAGAATGTTTAAAAGTTTCACCTTCTAAAGGCGACCACTTGCATTTATACAAAAGATTTTCTTTTTCTACTTTTGTTGGAATATTTGGATTAACCAAAACTAAATCAGCAAAATAGCCTTCTCGAACAAAGCCTCTATCAACAATTCCAAACAATTCAGCAGGATTATGGCACGTAAATTTTACAACTTCTTCTTTAGAAAAATATTTTTGTTCAGCAAGTTCTAACATTACCAAAAGAGTATGTTGAACCATAGGACCACCCGAAGGAGCTTTTGTGTAATCTTGCATTTTTTCTGATAATAAATGTGGAGCATGATCACTACCTACTACATCTATTTTGCCATCTTTCAAGGCTTGTATTAAGGCTAATCTATCTTTCTCAGTTTTTACCGCAGGATTCCATTTAATTTTATTTCCCAATCTTTCATAATCTTTGTCAGAGAACCAAAGATGATGAACGCAAACCTCAGCTGTTATATTTTTCTGAGAAAGAGGCTCATTGCTTAATAATTCTAGTTCTTTCTCGGTACTTAAATGAAAAATATGTAAGCGACCACCTGTTTTTTTAGCTATTTCAATTGCTTTAGACGATGATTTGTAACAAGCATCTTCCGAACGAATTTGAGAGTGAAATTTTGAAGGAATATTACTGCCATATTTTGCCTCAAACTTTTTAAGATTTGCATTAATTATTTCATTATCCTCACAATGAACTGCAACAATTGACTTTGTTGAACTCAAAATATTTTCTATAGCCTCATCGTCATCTACTAACAAATCGCCTGTTGAAGACCCCAAAAACATCTTTATTCCAGCAACTTCAGATTTATTTATATTCCTTATTTCTTCAATATTATCATTTGTTGCTCCTAACATAAAGGAATAATTGATGTAAGAACTGTTTTTAGCTATATCAAATTTTTCTTGTAAAAGTTGATTTGTTATTGTTGCAGGATTAGTATTTGGCATTTCTATAAAAGAAGTTAATCCACCTGCAACAGCAGCTGCAGATTCAGAAGCAATATCGGCTTTTTGTGTTAAACCAGGCTCACGAAAATGCACTTGGTCATCAATAATACCTGGCAACAACCACAAGCCTGTCGCATCGATAATTTTATCAGCATGGGGTAAATTTTCATTCTCAGAAAAAATCTTTTTTATCCTTTCGTCTTCAATAAGTAAACTAGCAATTTGTGAGTTATTTTCGTTGATTAATAAAGCATTTTTAATTAAAGTTGTCATAGCACATTATTAGAAATATCATTAAATTTTACACAAAAATACATTATTCATAATTATAAAAAGATTTTTACCGAAAATAATATGCACAAAAGTATTTTTCAAAAATTTTATTAAAATAATTATTAAAAAATTATTAGTTTTGCAAAATTATGAATGTCTCGATAGAATTATTTGTATTAGTCATTTCAGTTCTCATTTTTATCAGTCTTTTGGTAGGCAAAATGGGAAGTCGGTTTGGCGTGCCTATCCTTCTCCTTTTTTTATTAATAGGCGTATTGTTTGGGTCAGACGGAGTTGGTCTTGAGTTTGATTCGCCAAAAATAGCCCAAGCTGTTGGAGTGGTTGCCCTTAACATTATTTTATTTTCGGGTGGAATGGATACCCGCATGTCTGAAATAAAACCAATTGCGGTACAAGGATTTATACTTGCTACTATTGGCGTAATGCTCACAGCTTTAATAACAGGAGTTTTTATATATTGGCTAACTAGCAATTTCTTTAATGCTGTAACATTCTCGTTATTAGAGTCTCTGTTGCTTGCCAGTGTGATGTCATCTACAGATTCTGCCTCCGTATTCTCTATACTACGTTCGCGAAATCTTGCACTAAAAGAAAATTTACGACCTTTATTAGAGTTTGAAAGCGGAAGTAACGACCCTATGGCGTATATGCTCACTATTGTACTTATTCAACTTATAAAATCTCCAGAAATAGACACTTGGGCAGCTGTGTTCATGTTTTTTAAACAATTAATTTTAGGTGGATTAGCAGGTTTCTTATTAGGGAAATATGTATTTGTTCGCATTATCAACAAAATTAACCTAGAAAACGATGCTCTTTATTCTGTTTTGCTTTTTACCCTAATGCTATTTTTATTTGGATTTACCACTTTTATTGATGGCAACGGTTATTTAGCTGTATATATTGGTGGTTTATTTGTTGGAAACAGTAGATTTGTACACAAACGTAGTTCGCTAAAATTCTTTGACGGAATGACTTGGTTAGTACAAATAGTGATGTTCCTTACATTAGGCTTGTTAGTTAATCCTTCTGAATTGCTACCAATAGCAGGTGTGGGAATTCTTGTTGGTTTATTTATGATTTTTGTTTCACGTCCAATAACAGTTTTTGCTTGCCTTCTACCATTTAGAAAAATGACAATAAGAGCAAAAAGCTATGTTTCTTGGGTAGGATTACGCGGTGCAGTACCTATTATATTTGCAACATATCCATGGGTAGCAGAAATATCACATGCAAAAACTATTTTCAACATTGTGTTTTTTATAACAATTATTTCGCTATTAGTACAAGGAACTTCAGTAAGCATAATGGCTAAATGGCTAAAAGTATCAGAAGATGCTCCGCCTAAAAGAAAATTGAAAAAATTCGATGTAGAAATTGCTGACGAAATAAAATCTTTTATGAGCGAAATAACTATAAAAGAAGAATATTTAGCAAATGGTTCAAGATTAATGGATTTAAGCGTGCCAGACAATACGCTGATTGTTTTAGTAAAACGAGACGACCAGTATTTTGTTCCGCGAGGAAATACAGAACTTTTTGTTGGCGATTCAATTTTGGTAATTACTGACGACGAAGAAGCTTTGGAAATAACACATAAAGTTATGAAAGGTAAAACAAATAAAAAAGATAAACTACCTAAGCAATCCTAACCTACTACATTTCTTTTTATAATATTTAATAACTCATTACGATTAATTGGCTTAGCAATATAATCATCAAAACCTTGGTTAAGTAATTTTTGAGCATCTTCATTTTGAGTGTAAGCAGTGCAAGCTATTACTGGAATTTTATTATTTATTTTCTTTATTTCTAAAAGAGCATCACTACCACTCAAGCCTGGTAAATTTATATCCATCAAAATAACGTCTATTTTATCGTCAAAAGTTTTTACATGCTCTATAGCTTCGCTACCTGTTTGTGCTTCTAAAGTGTTTGCCCCTGCTTTGTTTAAAATAGTTTTTAATAATAAATAATTTATTCTATCATCTTCAGTAATTAAAATGTTTAATTCTGATAAATCATTGTCTAAATTTGATTCTGTATCCTTTGCATAATCTTTTTCCGAGCTTGCATAGTCAAGATAAAAACTAAACTCCGAACCATGTCGTAAACTAGAGTTTACAAAAATTTCTGTTCCAAGCATATCACAAAGTTCTTTAACAATTGATAAGCCAAGCCCACTGCCTTCAAATTTTTGATTGTCTGATTTTATTTGCGTAAATTTTTCAAAAATCATTTTATGATTAGTTGATTCTATACCAATACCTGTATCAGCTACAAAAATTTTTATTTTATTTTCTTCAATTCTATATCCAAGTTTAACATTTCCAAAACTTGTAAATTTTATAGCATTACTTATTAAGTTATTTAAAATCTGTATAAGTTTTTGCTTGTCTGTATAAAGTTTAATATCTTTTTGAGCTGGCTTTAAGACTACAAATTCAAGATTTTTTGTTTCGGCTAAAGGTCTATAACAAATTGCCAATTCATCTATTAGGTCAGAAATATTAAAGTATTCTTTTTCAAGTTTAGTATTGCTTGACTCTAATTGATTGATTTCAATAAATTTATTAAAAATATTGGAAACTTGTTTTGATGAAGAATTTATTAGTTTGCTAAACTCTTCTTTTTCCTTATTGCTAACATCTTTACTGTTAAGCAATTCACTATATTTAACTAAGTTATTTACTAATGGATTAATTTCATCAATAATATTTGATATAAATATTGTTCTATTTACTTCTTTTTCTTCTATATTTTCTGTTTCTTTTTTTAATTCTTCTTCAATAATTTTTCTTTCAGTAATATCTCTTCCAACAGCAATAATTTCATTTATTGTATTAGCAATAATTGCTTTACAACTCCAGCCATACCACCTCCAGCCTTTATTTGTTAAAATTCTATGTTCAATATATCCTGAATGTGGAGCATCTTTTAAAGAACTTACAAAATTAAGAATTCGTTCTTGATCTTCTTTAAGAACAAATTCCATAAAGTTTCTATCAGCAAATTTTTCATCTTCACTTCTTGAAAAAACCTTATAAAAAGTTTTACTCAAATACGTAAAATTTCCATGTCTGTCAAATTTGAATATTACCTCATTCTGATTCTCTACTAAAAGCCTATATTTTTCTTCGCTATTTTTTAAATTTATTTCTGCTTCTTTTCTTTCAGTAATATCAAATATTACGCCTTCGATATAGTGTTCTTTATTTCGTAAAACAAGCTTTCCTTTTTCCCAAACATATTTTATTGTATTATCTTTTGTAATTATTCTATATTCTAATAAAAAAGGTTCTTTTTTTGCTATACTTTCACTAATAGTAGTCCAAACCCTTTCTTGGTCGTCAATATGTATTATATCGTAATAACTTTTGATTTTATTATTTATAATATCAGCAATATCATATCCTGTTAAGTTTTTAAACTCTTCAGATAAAAACTTCATAGACCATCGCCTATCGAACAAACAACTGTAGGCAACACCTGGAATATTAGCTATTAACAAACTTAATCTTTCTTCATTTTCATGTAAATTTTCTTCTATATATTTTAGGTGAGAAATATTTGTTACAATATGAATGGTTTTTATAAACTTATTTGATTTGTCATAAATTGGAGTACAAGAAACTATATATGTTTGTTTATTAACTTCACATTCTACTGTTCGAGAATATGTTTCAACGGTTTTACCTGGACAAAATTCTGGTATAGAAGCAAAATTAGAAAATTTCTCACAACATTTTTTACCAATAATTTCATTTTTCGAGTTTACTCCAAAAAGTTTTATAGCTGCTTTATTTACCTCTAAAACAATACCATCTGCACTCAAAATAAAAATTGGATGTTCTATCGTATTAAAAACAAGACTCCATTCAAAGTCATTTTTTTTATTTTCTGCAATATCTCTAATGTGTTGATTTTCGTTTTCCATTGATTAGTAATAATTAAAAGCAAAATTAATAATTTTTACTCATTATATAGAATTTATAAGAAATAAAATTCCAAAATTTAAACGTTTTATAAAGTTGCTACATGCTTTGCTAGTGCAGTATATATTTCTACTTTAGGTTTTTTCTTATATGTTATAACATTTTTATCGCAAGCTCGGCTCAATACTAAAAACTAAAAACTCGACAACTAAAAAGAGTGAGCTTGCGAACTCTGCGAAATAATAGACGCGTCAGCCTACTTTACCTTCGGTGAGCTCGTAAACTCGGTTCAACTTTTAACTTTTAACTGATTGTGTCTTTTGTGGTTTAAAACTAAAAACTCACATAACTTTGTGTATAAAAAACAAAACTTTGTTATCACTCACAGCTTTTTTTTATAATTTTGCAAAAAAAATATATTTATGACAGAAAATACACCTGAAATTAATTTCAAGAAAAAAGATAGACTAACAAAGATTTTAATTATTTTAATTACATTTATGATTGTTGTAATTGGTATTTTAGGATTTTTACTTTACGACGTTTCAAAACAAAAACAAGAAATAATTATAAAAACAAATGAAATTGTTGTTGAAAAAGACCATTTACGAGAACAATTAACAGACCTTTTAGATGATTATTCTCAACTAAGCTCTACTAACGACAGTTTAAATGCTGAAATTGAACGCGAAAGAGAACATATCGCAGAATTAATAAAAGAACTTGACGGTATTAAAAATTACAATTATAGTATTCAGCGAAAATATGAAAAAGAGCTTTCTTCTTTAAGAAAAATTATGCGTGATTATGTTTACCAAATCGATAGTCTTGACCAACTAAATAAACATTTAATGGCAGAAAACATAAATATAAAAGACCAACATTCACGAATAAAAAATGAAATAGATGAAGTTGTTGAAAAAAACGACGAATTAGAATTACTAATTTCTGGTGCTAGCGTAGTAAAAACATCTCATATAAGCATAAAATTTTTAAATAGAAGAGGAAAAGAAACAACAAAATCGCGCAGAGTTGAAAGACTGCAAACTAATTTTACTTTAGTAGCTAACGATTTAGCTGAAAGTGGTCCTCGAAAAGTATATTTAAGAATTATTAGACCAAATGGATATACTTTTTCTAGTGGACAAACTTTCGATTTCGGTTCTAAAAAGCTAACATATACAGCTTACCGCGATATTGTTTACGAAAAACAAAACCTTGATGTTGTTATATATTATGATGTAAACGAAACTTTGGAAATAGGAAAATATATAGTTGAATTATATATGGACGAAAATAAAATCGGAGAAAGTTTCTTTAATATTGAAAAATAAAGTTTATGTTAGCTAATGCTTATTTAGAACTTCTTGATATTAGCATGCCCATAATAGAAAGAAATTCTAATGATAATTATTTAATTTTAAGCATTATTGCATTTGTAGTTTTTATATTAATCATTATAACAAAATTAACTAATCAAAATTATTTGCAAAATTTAATTAAATCAACACTCAGATTTGAAGATTTGCAAAAAACAAAACAAAAGTCCAACTCTAACGCATTTCTAAATATTGTAACTATTAGCATACCTATTTTAAACATATCTGCCACACTTATGATGATTATAACTTATTTTAAATTTCCTATATTTAATATAACAAATAGTTTTATACTCATTTGCATTTTAATATTTGCTGTGTTTTTTTACTTTTTATTTACAAAAACAAATTTAATGCTGATAGGAAATTTAACCAATATGAAATCTTATGCTATAGATTGCACATTAATAAGGCTTAATAATATTAAAGTCCTATCCTTATTTTTATCACCTTTATATTTATTATTCCCTTTTGCAAATACAAAAATGCAGTCACACCTTGTTTTTGCAGCCATTTTGATATTAGCAATAATTTTTTTAATAAAAATAATTTCATTTTTTATTTATTTATTCAAAATAAAATTTTTAAATCATTTCTCAATTTTGTATTTTTGCACTTTGGAAATTTTACCTTTACTCATTGTTTGTAAATTAGTAGGTATGTGGTAGTAACTTAATGATAACAAAAGAAGAATGAAGATAAAAAGCGTACTTATTTCTCAGCCTAAGCCTGAAACAGAAAAATCACCTTATTTTGATATTTCTAAAAAATATAATGTTAAAATTGATTTTCGCCCTTTCGTACAAGTAAAGGGAATTCCTGCAAAAGATGTCAGGCGTTCAAAAGTTGACTTGTGTTCACATACTGCTATTATTTTTAATAGTAGAACTGCAATAGATCATTATTTTAGAGTTTTAAACGAATTAAAAATCAATATAAATGATGAATGGAAATACTTTTGCTACTCAGAATCTATAGCTCTTTACTTGCAAAAATATATTACTTATCGTAAACGAAAAATATTTTTCGGAAATGGTACTTTTAATGATTTAATGGAAAGTATTAAAAGATTTCCTGAAGAAAATTATCTTGTACCACTCAGCGAAGTTCACAAACCAGAAATTCCTATTGGTTTAGATAAAGCTAATATAAAATATTCCAAAGCAATTTTATATAAAACTGTAAGTGCTGATTTATCTGATTTGGAAGACATTAATTATGATGTTTTAGTATTTTTTAGCCCTGCTGGTGTTAATTCATTATTACATAATTTTCCAAATTTTGATCAAAACGGAATTTGTATTGGTGCATTTGGTGCTGCTACAGCAAAAACTGTAAAAGACTTAAAATTAAGACTAGACCTTTGTGCTCCTTCACCAGAAAGCCCATCAATGACAGCTGCTTTAGAAGAGTTTATAAAAACAAGAAACAAATAGTTGTTGAGTATATGATTTGTAATGAGTAAACTCAAAAATAATTTAAAAAGAAAATCTTTTTTAAAGCTAAAATCAGAAATACAAAGCCTTTTTAATGAAAGGAAAAAAATTAACACTTCAAGTTTTAGGCTTTTATATCATTTTGAACTCAACTCTCAAGAATATGGTTTAAAATTATTTGTTTCTGCCCCAAAAAAACTGTTAAAATCAGCTGTTAAAAGAAATATCGCTAAAAGAAGATTTAAAGAAGCTTTTAGGCTGAATTGTCATCATTTAAAAGAGATGGCTGAAAAACACAAAGTTAAAATTTATGTGGGTATTATTCATAATAATCCAAGCTTAATTAAATATAATGAAATTGAAAAGAATTTAATCTTATCTTTACAAAAAATTTATAACGAAATATATGAAAAACTTGAACAAAATTCTTAAAATACTAAAAGCTAATATAAGCTCAGTACTCATTGTTTTAATGTTGGCTTTAAGTTCATTTACTTTTACAACCGACAAAGATTTAAACTTTGAAACAGTTAAAAATTTAGATATTTTTTATTCTTTATATAAGGAATTAAATCTTTATTATGTTGATCCTATTGAACCTGGAGAAATTATTAAAACAGGTATTGATGCAATGCTTAAAAGTTTAGACCCATATACAGTTTATATTCCTGAATCAAAAATTGAAGATGTTAAGTTTATGACAACAGGTCAATATGGCGGTATTGGCTCTGTAATTAGAAAAAATGGCGATTATGTGGTTATTATTCAACCATATAAAGATTCTCCTTCTGATAAAGCAGGTTTAATTCCTGGCGATATAATCTTAGAAATTAATGGAAAAAACATGAAAGGTGCAAGCTCTGAAGAAGTTTCTGAATTACTAAGAGGAGAGCCTAATACAAAAGTAAATCTAAAAATTAAACGTTTTGGCGAAGATAAAAACTTAGATTTTGAATTTAATAGAGAGCAAGTTAAATTAAATTCTGTTCCTTACTACGGAATGTTAGAAGATGGTATTGCATATATTTCGTTAAGCGACTTTACAAATACTGCCTATAAAGAAGTTAAAGAAGCATACGACAGTTTAAGAACAGCAAATAATCTCAAAGGAATAATCATTGATTTACGAAGCAATCCTGGTGGATTATTGATTGAAGCAGTAAAAATATGTAATATGTTTATTCCAAAAGGCGAAGTAATTGTTAGCACAAAAGGAAAAGTTGCTCAATGGGACAATGTGTATAAAGCAAGTGTTGAGCCTATTGATAAAGATATTAAAATAGCAGTAATTGTAAATTCAAGTTCGGCTTCGGCTTCAGAAATTGTTGCTGGTGCTATGCAAGATTTAGATAGAGGGGTAGTAGTGGGACAACGTACTTTCGGAAAAGGATTAGTACAAACAACTAGAGAATTAAGCTATAATGGCGTTTTAAAAGTTACAACAGCAAAATATTATATCCCCAGCGGAAGATGTATTCAAGCAATAGATTATTCAAACAGAAACGAAGACGGAAGCGTTGGAAATATTCCAGATTCTTTAGCTACTGAATTTAAAACTAAAAACGGACGTAAAGTCTATGATGGCGGTGGAGTAAAACCGGATATTGTAATTCAACCAGAATATCTAAGCAATATTTCTGCCAGCTTGCTTATTAAAAATTTAATCTTTGATTATTCCGTTTATTATAAATTTAAAAATCCTAAAATTGCTAGTGTAGATAAATTTGTGTTTTCAGATGCAGACTATAATGATTTTGTAAACTGGGTTCAAGACAAAGATTTTGACTATACAACAAAAAGTGAAGACCACTTAAATCAATTAATTGAAAGTGCAAAAACAGAAAAATATTACGATGATGTACAAGGCGAATTTGAAATACTAAGACAAAAATTAGCCCACGATAAAAACAAAGATTTACAAGTATTTAAAGATGAAATAAAAGAGCTTATTTCTCATGAAATTGTAAGCAAATATTATTATGAGACTGCTCCTTTAATCTATACTTTACATAAAGACCCCGAAATTAAAGAAGCCCTTAGAATTTTAAAAGATGATAAAGAGTATAAGGCTATTTTAACTCCATAAAAAAACTGTCTTAAAAATATCCAACCGCAAATTTCAATTGAATACTGATGCTCGCTCTCAACACCCATGATGCTCGCTCGGATTTGTAATCCGAGTGTCTCAACACCCATGATGCTCGCTCTCAACACCCATGATGCTCGCTCTCAACACCCATGATGCTCGCCCTCAACACCCATGATGCTCGCTCGGATTTGTAATCCGAGTGTTGGAAGTGTTACACTCGGATTACAAATCCGAGCGAGCGGATTGAATAGCTTGACAGTCTTTGCTTTGCAACTATTTCTTTTCTACTTCTTTAGTTACTCGTTGATCCTTGCTTACTCCTTGATGTTGAGTTTTATCACCAGCACAACCAGCAGCTTTAGCACCAGGACAACCACTAGTAGCTTTAGGACAGCCAGAAGCCTTAGCACCAGCACAACCAGCATGTTTTCCATCTTTACTTTGTGGCTTGTAAACACTCGCTTGATATTTTATTTCTCCTAAAGAAGCAATAAGTTTATCAACATCTGTTTTGTCGTGGCGATATTTTACAACCACTAAATCTGTTTCGTGATTAACTTCAACAGCCGTTACTCCTTTTGTATATGACAACTGTTTTTTAACTTTTTCAGCACAATTTCCGCAATCCATTTTGCAATTTAAAACTACTTCTGAGATTTTAGAATCTGCTTTTTTTACTTGTTTTACATTCTTATCTTGAGCATTTACAACTACTATAGCCAAGAACATCATTGTTAAAACTAAAATTGATTTTTTCATACTTTTTAAATTTAATTTATTATTAAAAATTTTAATTATTTTCTTTTTTCTCTAATGCAAATCTTATTCCAATATGAAATTTACGCCCATGTATTGGTCCCCAAATTAACGATGAATCAAAATATTCTCCATATGGACTTGTTGCTGCAATAATTGGATTTTTTTGTACAAAATTAAAAATATTTTCAACACCAAGATATATTTCCCAAAATTTAAAATATTTTGTTATTTGAGCATTCATAATATAATACGATGGAAATTCTGTTTCTAATCTATATTCTGCTGGATTTTCTTCTGTTGAAGGAATTCTGCCAGGTCCATTGAGTTGTGTTGTAAAATCAAACTGCCATTTTTCCAAAGGAGTTTTATAAGACATAGTTAATAAGCCTTTAAATCTATTTGTTAATGGTGCTTCAAGTAATTTTCCGCCTATTGTTTGTTTTACATCATTATATCGAAAAGCAACTGTTGCATCTAAGCCTTTTAATATGGTATAACTTGCTTCTATTTGATAAGTATTTGAATAAGATTTTCCGTCTAAATTATAAAATTTAACTTCGCGTATTGATTCAAAATCTGCAATAATTTGATTTATAAATTGAGTTCTGTAAAATTCTGCATTTATTGTCATATCTCTATTTCCAATAGGAATATACCAAGTAATATTACTTCCAAAATTCCACGCTTCTTCTAATTTTAAATCTGGAGCAATTATAATTTTTCGAGACGAAGCCAATAAATAATTATTTTCGGCTAATACATTTGCATAACGGTAGCCTTTACCAACAGAAGCCCGCCAAGATAAAGCACCAGTGATATTATATTTTATATTTAATCTTGGTGTTATCAAAAGTCCTTCTTGATTATGATAATCGGCACGCAATCCAGCAATTAAATGCAAATTAAAAGGAAAGTTCGCCGTGTATTGAAAATATCCTCCTGGAACTATTTCTTGATTTAACATTGTAGAATCTTTAAGCAGTTGATTCAAATTTTCATATTTAAAACTTAATCCTGCATTGTATTTATGCTCTTCGTTACCTGCAAAAGCCGATTGCCAAATAATGTTTAAATATGCCGATTGCTGTGTTGCATCAAAATTTGTTTTGCCATAAATAGAATTTTGGTCGTGATAAGTAAAACTAGTTACCATAGCTAAACTCTTATAGTCTTTTTTCGGAAATACATAACCCATTTTATAAAAACCTTGAAATCTTTTTGTTCCTAAAAATATTTTGTAGGGATTTGTAATTTCATTATTTTTTAAAAATTTAGAAGTTTGTCCGCTTTTTCTTACCTCATCAATATATTGAGCTCCAAATCTAATTGTCAAATACTTACCTAAATAATCCCAACGATTAAACAAAATATTTTGCCTCATTTTTGGCATATCTATAAAACCATCTTTATTTTCATCAATTTCTAAAAAATCATGTTGAGAATGAGCAAAAATCATTGTTGACCACTTTGGATTTAAAATAAATGATGCATCTATATTTGTTTCTGCTCGTCCAGATGAACTAAATAATTGATTAAAAAAAAGAGCATCAGAAGTTTTGGGTTTTTTATATTCGATATTTATTTGTCCAGTAATTGCATCATAACCATTTATTACCGCCGAAGTTCCTTTTGAAACTTGAATAGACTCCATCCAAGGTCCTGGAATATAACCTAAAGCATAAGGCTGAGACAATCCGTATAAATTAGGAATATTTTCTGTCATCATTTGAACATATTTTCCAGCCAAGCCCAAAAGTCTTATTTGCTTTGCTCCTGTTGTTGCATCGCTATACGAAGCATCTACAGAAGCATTTGTTTCAAAACTTTCCGACAAATTACAACAAGCTGCCTTACACAATTCTGCACCAGAAATTGTTTGAACATTTCCTACCTCCATACGTGAATAATGAGTTCCTGACCTACGTTCACCGACAATTACCTCATCTAAAATTATATTGCTATTTAAAAAAACTTCTAATTTTTGATTGTTTTTTAAAACTTCTATTGTGTCTGTATTATAGCCAACAAAGCTAAAAATCAATTTATTACTTTCCTTAGGTTTTGACAACTCAAATTTACCATATATATCGCTTGTTGTACCAATATTTGTATTTTTCCACCATATATTTACTCCAAACATTGGCTTTTTATCCGAGTTGTCATAAACAATTCCAGAGACTTGTGCATTAAGTGTTAATACAAATAACACATTAAAAATAATGCTATATATTTTTTTCATATTTCATTCTGTTTTTATTTGATTAATACTAATTTTAAACTAATAAAATCGTAAAAATCATAATCTAAAAACAGAAATCAAGGTGCAAACATCTTGTCCTACAGACTGATATGTGAATAAAGAGGGGATTTTTAATAATGTTTCAACAAAACTATTAAATGAAAATAATTCCTTATTTATATCTATTGGAAATACTTGTAAATTAAAATTATCAAGAAATTTAATTTGTGGAATTTTCACAAGTTCATATTCAAAAAATAATTTATCAAAAGAATAGAAAGAAACTTTTGCATGCTCCAAGTGGTCTTCATCAGATTGAGAACACAAGCTATTTGAATGTGAATGGTCGCAAGCAGTACAATGTTTATGGTTGTGTGAATATTCTCCAAATTCAAAAAATGTAATTTCACTATGTTCCTCATTGCAAGCATTACATAAATATTGTTCAACAAAAAATCCGTTTGAAGAAACAAACAAAATTAGTGTTGTAAATAGAATAAATATGTTCTTCAACAAGTTCATTTCACTGCAAAAATATATATTTAATTCAATTTAAACAAAAGACAATATTGTTTGTTGATTGATATGAATTTTATTTTTCTTTATTTTTTAATTCTAAAAGTCTCTTTATTTCAGCTATTTCTTTATCCTTTTCAGCTATTGTCTTGTCTTTTTCAGCTATTGTCTTGGCATTTTTAACTAATTTTTTCTTTTGTTCTTCAATTATATCATCTTTTACTTCTAATTCTTTAAAGTAGTCGTCTTCCATTATCATTTCATCTCGTACTTGACTTGAAGCATAGGCTTCTTGCAATTTGCGAACAATATGTTTATGCTCTTTTGAAAAATTTTCAGAATTTACATTCAAAATATGGTTGTCTTTTGTAATATTGTCTTGGTCGAATATGCTCAACAAGTTCTCTAAATCATTTCTTCGATTTTCCTTTAATTGCCTAATCTGAACAATCCACGATTTGTGATTTAAACTTTGAATAAATTCATTTTTATTACTTAACTCTTCGCCTGTTGCTTGGTCACTAACAATATGGTCAACTTTTATCACAGGACTGTTTGACAAACCTATATCATAATTTAATAAATAAATACAGTAAATTTGCCTTGCTTTTAGTCGCTGTTTGTCAGAAGTATTGTCTGCATCTTGATACAGAACTCCTAAATATCTTCTAAAACGCATTATATCAGTTGCAAATTTAGCTTTTTGCAATTCTATAGTTACAGTTTTATATTCTCCACTGCCAGTTTTTATCTTTGCAACGAAATCAAAACGACAAACGACCAATTCTTCTAATTCTCTGTTTATATCACTTCGTTTAGCACCAGGTTTTAAAGAACGCTCTGTTGAAGCAAAATCTAATTCAACAATCTTTTCCTCTATGATAGCTGATAAAAAAATCTTTGCAACTTTAGTATCACTCATCATATATTTAAAAACTGTATCGTATATAGGATTAGCTATGAACATAAATTTTATTTATTAATTTTCTATTATTACAAAATTAAAACTTTTCGAATAAATAAACAAATAAAAACAAAATAAGAAAAAATTTATTGAAAGATCTCATTTACAACCAAAACCCCAAAATTATCTTTAGCCCAAAATGATTAGCTTGTAATTTACTTCCATCGGTATAATTAAGGAATTTGCGACCATATTGCAAACCAAGGCATAAACCAAATTTATTTTTAAATGCAAAATTATAGCCTGGCTCGATAAATATTGCTTTATGGCTATGTTTATAAAAAACATTTTTCAAATACAAGAATCCTGGGGAAATATAAAATCCTGTGGGAATATTATTTTCAAATTCGCCTCTGTGAATATAAACTGGTAAACCCACTTCCCCGCCCACACCAACTAAAGCTCCACCAGTAGTTCTAAAACCATAATTTAATTTGGAAATAAGTCTTATGTCAACATTGTTTATTATTGGAATTTCAATTGTTAATGGAAGAACATTCATATCAAAAGCTCCAGAAGGATAGTCTCTATTAAAATTTACAGAAGGATTTATTCCTAAAAACACGTGGTTTTGAGAAAACAAACAAAATTGCGAGCAAACTAAAACTAAAATAAAAAATGTTTTTTTAATCATATCAATATCTAGAAAGGATAACCTATACCAAAATTCATTGTGAAATTTCTTAATTTAAAATCTTTAAATGCCGAAAGCCATCTGTCGCCCTGTGCTAAACTTGGGTCGTGAATAGGAATTCCAAAATCAAATCTAATAACAAAAAACGAAAGGTCAAGACGTGCTCCTAAACCTGTTCCTATAGCAATTTCATTATAAAACCTGTACAAGTTAAATAAAGCACCTGCACGGTTATCATTTTTATCAACCGCCCAAATATTTCCTGCATCTAAAAACACAGCTCCGTTAACAAGTGAAATAATTGGGAAGCGATATTCGAGATTAAAAACAAATTTCATATCTCCAATTTGGTCGTAATTTCTATTTGGATTTGAATAAGTTCCAGGTCCTATAGACCTTACACGCCAAGCACGCAAATCGTTTGCTCCGCCAACAAAATATTTTTTTATAAATGGCAGTCCTGAAGTAGAATTTCCATAAGGAAAACCTACCCCAACAAAGCCTCTGTAAACTAAACTATGTTTTTCATCAAAAACTTGATAGTATCTATAGTCTAAATCTATTTTGGCATATTGAGCAAATTCTAATCCTAAAAACTTGTATGAGCCATCAACTGGTTCTATGTTTAATCCTTTGTAGGCCAAGTAAGGCAAGTTACCACTTGTTTCAAGATTTAACCAAAGGTATGAAAAATCGCGAGACTTGGTTAAACTTTGATTATTAAAAATAAAATTATAGCTAATAACAGAAAGCAGTTGGTCTTGATATGAATATTTTATATATAAATTTTCTATTTGTTTTTGAAACTCGGGATTGAAGTCTAAAATTTTAACAGAATATAATTCTATTGGATTTACCATATGAGTTATATAATTATTTTTGCCACCTTTCCACACATAACCAAAAGCAGATTTTGCAATGTAACGTGTATAATCAGGACGTTGCTGATAGTTTAAAGACATTGTTACATGTGTTTTAGGAATATGGTTTTTTGAAAACTCATAATTATCCCAAAAAGGCACTAATAGTCTAGGAATATGTACTCCTAAGTCGAAACCATATTCTAAAGTGTTGAAAAATTTTAGTCTTTCTGTATTTTCTTCAGCCTTTAAAGTTTGAAAAGAAAGCATAGCTTTAGCAGAAAACATCTGAGCCCTTTTTGCAATATTTTTATTATTATAAGTTATTGCTCCTCCCATACCAATATTTCCTGAAGTATTATTGCCTTCAAGCTCTAAAGAGTAATTTTGTCGTTTTAATGGAGTTAAATATATATTTACATCTAAAAACCTTTCTTTTTGGCTATCTAAAAACACATCTTCAGAAGCATTTAATTTTATGTTTATTATTTTAAATTGCTTTAAATTTGCGAGATGGCTATGTGTTTTTTCAACATTTACAATATTGTATCTATCTCCAAGATTTAAAAAACAAGACTGAAAAATTACTGATGGTTTTAATTGCAACTTATTTTTATAAAATAAGTTTATTCCGTCTATAGTTTGGCTTTTAAAAGAAGCCATATATTCTTCTGCATTATTTGCTGCTTGTTTTGGGTCATAATCAGTATAAATATTTATGTTTCTTATAGTTTGATAAGTAAAACCCTCTGAATTATATATATCGTCTTCTGCAAATGATTTTCTCAAAGTAATTTTTAAATCTACTTCATGTTTGTTTTTAGTTGTATCTGCAAAAAAATGAACATTATTTATTGTAAAATAATAATATCCATTTGATTTCATCATTCTTACTATTCTTTCACGCTCTGATTGAAGAACGTCTGTATTAAAATTTTTGCCAACTCCAACCAAAGAATTTTCGCTATCTAAAGTTACAAGCTCCTTTACAAGTGGGTCTAAAATATCATATTCAATATTTTTTATTACCCAAGCGTCTCCGGTTTTTATGTTGTATGTTGTAGAAATTTTTTTATTTTTAATACTCTTTAAAAATTCTATTTCTGCATCATAATAAGATTGTGCTTTCAAATAAGAATACATATTTGAAATAGATTTTTCTGAAGCAAATTCATCATAAATTACAGGTTCTTCACCAAGATTAGAAAGCCAACGAGTGATATAAAATCTATCTTTTGGTTTTTTGCCCTTTGCTTTTCTTTTTGCATTTCTTTCAGCATCTTTTACTTTACGTTTTTCTTCTCTAAGTTTTTCTTTATCTTGATTTATACTATTATAAACCATTAAATAAAATCTGAGACCAAAAACCTTTTTGTTTGGTTTTTGTCGTAACGAACTTTCTAAATCTTCTTTATCAATATCTGAAGACCCCTCGATGTTAATTTTTGTACTAGCTAGCAAATAATCTCCTTCAGCTACGTATTTTGTTGACGAGCAGGAAAATGATAAAACAAGAATTATCAATATCAGAGAAGCCCAATAAAACTTTGAATTTATATGTAAAATATCATTTTCCATTTTATGCAAATATAAAACAAAGTTTTTTAGAAGTCAGAAAAAAATGATTGAATATAATTTTTCAATTAAATTTCTGCTATCATTTGTTTAAATATTTGTGTCATCTTCGATTCTGCAGTAGCTGCTACTTTTTGCACTTCTTCGTGGGTAACTTCAACAATTTTTCCGGGAACACCCAAATCTGTAATTATCGACATTGCAAAACATGGCAATCCTAAATGACGAGCGGTAATAACTTCTGGTGCTGTTGACATTCCAACTGTATCAGACCCTATTATTCTAAAATATTTATATTCTGATGGAGTTTCAAAAGTTGGACCAGAAGTTGCTGTATAAACTCCTTGAGTTACTTTTATCCCTAAATTTTGAGCTACTTGTTTTGCTTTTGCAATTAAGTTTTTGTCATAAGCTTCGCTCATATCTGGAAATCTAGTTCCAAACTCTGGCTCATTTTTACCAATTAGTGGATTTGGCACCAAACAAATATGGTCGGTAATTATCATTAAATCTCCTATTTCAAAATCAGGATTTACTCCACCACTAGCATTCGATAAAAACAAAGTTTTTATTCCCAAATATTTCATCACTCTAATAGGGAAAACCACTTGGTTCATATCGTATCCTTCGTAATAATGGAAACGTCCTTGCATAGCAACAACATTTTTGCCACCTAATTTTCCAAATATTAATTTTCCACTATGTCCTTCAACGGTAGAAATAGGAAAGTTTGGTATTTTTTCATAACTCAAACTCGTATGAATATCTATTTCTTTTACTAATCCGCCTAAGCCAGTTCCTAAAACTATTCCTATTTCAGGCTCAACCTGAATATGCGTTTTTATATAACTTACAGTATCTTTTATTATTTCTAACATAACTAAAAATTTGATTATTAAATTGTTTAATATCTTCTTCGCTTCCCAATTGTTCCACTTTTATTGAGGCGCAATATAACATTTTTTTTGTTTCTTCTGCAAAATATTTATTATCTTTAAGTTTTACCGCATCTTTTTCTGTTGTTACAATTATGCTTGGTTCTTTTGTGTTTTTAAATTCCTTCTCAATTTTTATTATATCTCGTTTTTTAAAATTATGATGGTCGGGAAACTTAATATGTTTTACACTTTTTGAGTTTTCTTTAAAAAAATTATATAAACTTGTGTGCTTAGCAAGTCCAGAAAATAAAACCACATTATATTTTTTCAAATCAGAAATGGGTATAGTTTTTTTATCTTCGTTAAAAACAGGTTTCAAATCTAAATAATTGTATGTAGTAAAAAACAAATATTGATAAGGATAAACCTCTGATTCTTTAATTAATATACGCTTTTCAATTGGTTTTAATTTATTAGGACATTTTGTAAAAACTACTATATGTGCTCGATATGCAGAGCTTCGTGGCTCTCTCAAATAACCTAAAGGCAACAAAAAGTCTTTATTTATAGGGTGATTAAAATTATTTAGCAAAATTGACAAACCAGGCTTTACTCTTCTATGTTGAAAAGCATCGTCTAAAATTATTAATTTTAAGTCAGGAAATTTTGACATTAATTGCGAAATCCCCTTAACCCTATTTTCACAAACAGCAACAATAGCATTTGGAAATTTTTGCTTTATTTGTAAAGGCTCATCACCACTTAATAAAAATGAGTCGTCTGCTTCTACTAATCTAAAACCTCGAGTTTTTCGTTTATAACCCCTACTTAAAACAGCTACTTGATATTCGTCTTGCAACATTTCTATCAAAAACTCTGTGTGTGGTGTTTTTCCAGAACCGCCAACAGAAATATTTCCAACAGAAATTATTGGCATATCAAACTCATGTGATTTTAATATTTTAGAATCATATAAAAAATTTCTAAATGTTACCACACTCCTATAAATCAACATTAAAGGAAATAAACATAAAATTTTCAATATTTTCACAAATTCTCTCATGAGTTTAAAATGATAAAAATATAACATTTAAGTATAAAAACAAAATGTTGATATAATTTATTTAAAAATTATTAGCTAATTTAACAAAAGCGTTTTGATATTAACCTGTTTTTTCTTAACTTTGCACAACATAAAAAGTTATATCAATATGTTATTATCGGATTATGTGAAAAAAATTCAAGAATTTTTTGAAAAGTACAGAAACGAAGAAGAGGCTGAACCAATGTCTAAATACATGAGGTATAAATTTCCATTTATTGGAATACCGGCTTCTAAACGAAATGAACTTTTTAATTTATTTTTCAACACTTTTCCTATTCCCGACTATGATGAAACAAAAGCTATTGTTAGAGAACTTTTTAACTTGCCAGAAAGGGAATATCATTATTTTGCCATACATTTGTTAATAAAACACAAAAAAAAATGGGTGCCAACAGACATTGTGTTTTTTGAAAGTTTAATTTTAAATAAATCGTGGTGGGATAGTGTTGATTTAATAAGTAGTAAACTTGTAAATCCTTTTTTCTTAAAATATAGAAACCTTGAAGAAGCAATGACAGATTCTTGGTCTCGCTCCAACAATATTTGGCTAAAAAGAGTATCTATTATTTACCAAAATGGATATAAAAAAGAAACCAATTTAGATATTCTAACAAGACATATTCTTGAAAATGCAGACTCAAATGAATTTTTTATTCAAAAAGCCATAGGCTGGGCTTTAAGAGATTATTCAAAAGTTGATTATAAATGGGTAATAGATTTTGTTGTAAATAATACAAAATTAAAACCTCTGAGTAAACGCGAAGCTATTAAGTGGATAGATAATAAAGGATTAATACAATAATAATTTATACTTTTAAGTTATCTTAATAATTTTTTTAATCAGAAATCGCTTTTTTTAAACAATATTTCATTAATTTGGTATATATTTGCAAAATGTTTAAATTGAACGTTAGAAATATTTTAATTTTACTTGTAATAGTTGCACTTGCTAATTCTTGTGGCGAATACTCAAAATTAGTTAAAAGTTCAGATTATGAATTAAAATATACTAAAGCTATAGAATATTACGAAGCTGGAGAATATTATAAGGCTCAAGCTCTATTTGAAGATTTAAAAGGAATCTATAGAGCTACCGACAAAGCTCAAAAAGTTGCATATTATAATGCTTATTGTTCGTATGGCTTAGGCGAATATTCTTTAGCTGCTTATTTGTTTAAAGATTTTGTAAGAGTTTACCCAGCCAGCGAACATGCCGAAGAGGTTAGTTATATTGCTGCATATTGTTATTATTTAAACTCGCCAGAAGTTTCGTTAGATCAAACTTTTACAAAAGCAGCTATTGCAGAATTACAATTTTTTGTAGAAAAATATCCAAATTCTGAAAAACGTGCAGAAGCAGAAAAACACATTGACGAATTACAGTTTAAATTAGAAACAAAAGCTTTTGATAATGCAATGTTGTTTTACAATATAATGGATTACAAAGCTGCTACTACAGCTCTTAGAAATGTGTTGAAAGATTTTCCAGACACAAAATATCGTGAAGAAATTATGTTTACTATTATGAAAGCAAATTATCTTTTAGCAGAAAATAGTATAGTTGCAAAACAATACGAAAGATACCAAGAAACAATAGAAGATTATTATGCTTTTGTTGACAAATTTCCAAATTCAAAAAAAATTAAAGAAGCAGAAAAAATATTTACAAACTCAGTTAAATTTATAGAATCTAAAAATGGACTTTAAAAAAATTGACGCTCCGGTTTCTACCTCTACAAAAAATATTGTGGAAATAGCCGAAAAAACAGGTAATGTTTACGAAGCTGTTGTTATTATTGCAAAATTTGCCGATCAAATTAATGCAGATTTAAGAAAAGAATTATACGAAAAACTTGAAGAGTTCGCAACTTATACAGATACTCTTGAAGAAATACATGAAAATCGTGAACAAATTGAAGTTTCTAAGTATTACGAAAGACTTCCTAAGCCATCACTTATAGCTTTAGAAGAGTTTTTGGCTGATAATATTCACTATTATTACGCAAAAGAAACTGATAGCGATAATTCAGAAGAAAGACTTTAAAATAAATGTTAAAGGGTAAAAAAATCTTATTGGGCATTACTGGTAGTATAGCCGCTTATAAATCTGCAAGCATTGTAAGGCTTTTAGTAAAAAATGGTGCAGAAGTAAAAGTGGTTATGACTCCTATATCTAAAGAGTTTATAAAGCCTCTTACTTTGGCTACTCTATCGAAAAACCCAATATTAGTTGATTTTTTTGATCCCGAAAATGGAAGTTGGAACTCTCATGTTGATTTAGGTTTGTGGGCAGACGCATTTTTAATTGCTCCAGCAACAGCAAATACCATGGGCAAAATGGCAAACGGAATAGCAGACAATCTTTTGCTAACTTGCTATTTATCAGCAAAATGCCCTGTGTTTATTGCTCCAGCAATGGACTTAGATATGTTTCTGCATCCTGCAAATCAAAAAAATATAGAAGTTTTAAAATCTTTCGGAAACTTTTTTATTGAACCAAAAACTGGAGAACTAGCAAGCGGCTTGATTGGAAAAGGAAGAATGGAAGAACCCGAAGCAATTGTACAATTCCTTGTTGAGTTCTTTGAAAAAAAAAAGACCTTAAAAAATAAAAAAGTTTTAATCACTGCCGGACCAACACAAGAAAAAATTGATGCAGTAAGATTTATTAGTAATTATTCTTCTGGAAAAATGGGATATGCTCTTGCTGAAGAATGTGCTAATAGAGGTGCTGAAGTTACTCTTATCTCAGGACCAGTTCATATTCAAGCAAAACACAAAAATATAAATAAAATAAGCGTTGTTTCGGCAGATGAAATGTTTGAAGCCACAATGCAAAACTTAAAACATGTTGACATAATAATTCTTGCTGCTGCTGTAAGTGATTACAAAGCACAAAATATATCTAGCAACAAAATTAAAAGAGAGCAAAACAATATTGAAATTAAACTTGAAGCTAATAAAGACATTGCTGCTGAAATAGGAAAATTAAAAACTAAAAATCAAATTAGCATAGGTTTTGCTTTAGAAAATCAAAATGAAGTAGAAAATGCACAAAAAAAATTAAAAAAGAAAAATTTTGATTTTATTGTGCTAAATTCTATGAATGACAAAGGTGCTGGTTTTAATTTTGATACAAATAAAATTATGATTATCAACAATAATAATGAAGTTTTAAAGTTCAATTTAAAAACAAAAGATTTGGTTGCTAAAGATATTATTGATAATTTAGAAAAAATTTTAAACTCTAAATCATGAAGAAAATTATTTTAATAATAATATTATCTGTTTTTGTTTTGCTTTCGAAAGCACAAGAACTTGATTGCAGAATTAACTTAGACCATTCTAGAATTCCAGGAACTGTAAACGAAAAACTATTTCAAACTTTGCGACAATCATTGTTTGAGCTTATTAACAACACTAACTGGACAAACCACGTTTTTTCGCGTGACGAAAGAATAGAATGTAATATATTTATTACTGTAGAAGAACAAATTTCTTCAGATGAGTTTAATGGAAGAATTCAAATAACCTCATCTCGCCCTGTTTATGGAACTTCGTATATGGCTCCAGTTTTTAACCATATAGATGATAAATTTCAGTTTAAATATGTTGAAAACGAACCTCTAGAATTTAATATTAATTCCTTTACCTCAAACATAACTTCTGTAATTGCATATTATTGCTATATAATAATTGGAATGGATTATGACACTTTTGGTAATAGTTCAGGAACTCCATATTTTCAATTAGCCGAAAAAATTGTTCAAAACGCTCAATCGGCACAAGAACCAGGTTGGAAAGCATACGAAAGCCTAAAAAATAGATATTGGTTAGTTGAAAACCTTTTGAGCAGCCAATATTCAGAAATGAGAGAGTTTATGTATGATTATCATAGAAGAGGAATGGACAAACTAGCCGAAAAACCTGCAGAAGGACGAAATAGCATCGAAGAAGCAATAAATAAATTAAAAAATATTCATAGAAAAAAACCCGGTTCTTTTTTAATGAGTATATATACAGAAACTAAAAGAGACGAAATTATTAATGTTTTTTCAGAAGGATTTCCTGATGAAAAAGCACGCGTATATAATATTATGAAAGAAGCCGACCCTGCAAATGCAACAAAGTACGAAAAAATAATGAAAGAGCCTAATTATTAGTATGTTAAAATCGTTGCAAATAAACAATTACTTATTAATTGACAATTTAGAAATTAATTTTAACTCTGGTTTTTCTGTAATTACTGGCGAAACAGGTGCAGGAAAATCAATTATGCTAGATGCAATTTCATTATTGCTTGGAAAAAGAGCCGACACTGATGTCTTAAGCGACAAATCTCGAAAATGTGTTATTGAAGCAAATTTTATTTTAAATGAAGATAAATTCAAAAACGATTTTAGTAAAAATGATTTAGATTTTGAAAAATCTACAATAATAAGGCGAGAAATTTTACCCGAAGGAAAATCTAGAGCTTTTATAAATGATACGCCTGTAACGCTAGCTGTTTTAAAATCGATAGGCGACAATATTATAGATATTCATTCTCAGCACGAAAACTTGAATTTAGGTTTTATGCAATTTAGAACTCAAATTATTGATATAGCTGCTGGAACTAAAGAAATGGCTGAACAATTTGTTGAAAAATACAATAATTTGAATAAACTTGAAACTGAAATTGCTAAACTAAAAACACAAATTGCAAATAATACAAACGAAAAAGAGTTTTCTAAATTTCAGATAGAGCAAATTGAACAAGCAAAAATAAATGATGAGAACGAACTTGAAGAACTTGAAGAAAAAGCTTCGTTTTTAGAAAATGCTGTAGAAATAAAAGAAAATCTTTACGCTTCTATAAATCTTGCTAGAGATGTTGAGTTTTCTGCCGAAGAAAGATTAAAAGAAATAAAAAATTTACTTTCCAAACTCTCTCAAAAACACAAACCTGCCGAAAATCTTGTTGATAGACTTGATTCTATTTTAATAGAATTTAAAGATATTTATTCTCAAATAGAAAGCGACTTATACAAAGCTGAAATAAACCCTGAACTTTTAGAAGAAATCAACGCTAGAATAGACTTGATAAATGGACTTTTGCAAAAACATAAACTTGCTAATATTTCAGAGTTAAAGAATAAATATTTAGAATTAATTAATTTCATAAATTCTAGTGATAGCTTAGAGCAAGAATTAGAAGAAAAAGAAAAAGAATTTAAAAAATTAAAAGCCGAAACAATTGAGTTTGCTGAAAAATTAAGTACAAAAAGACAAAAAGTATTTTCAAAAGTTGAAAAAGAAATTACTGAACTACTTGTAAACTTAGGAATAAAACATGCTAATTTTATTATTGAAAATATTAAAGACAACAAACTTAGTTTACATGGTTTTGACAACATTAATTTTTTATTTTCAGCAAACAAAGCTGTTGCTCCGCAAGCAATTGAGAAAATAGCTTCGGGTGGAGAATTTTCTCGTTTGATGTTAGCATTAAAATCCCAAACAGCACATGCAGCTGCTGTTCCCACAATTATTTTTGATGAAATTGACACAGGAGTTTCTGGCGAAATTGCAAACAGAATGGGAAAAATAATGCTCGACTTAGGAAATAGTTTCCAAGTAATTGGTATTACACATTTGCCACAAGTAGCCGCTTTGGGAACAACTCATTATAAAATTTATAAACAAAGTGATGACAAAAGAACTTACACCAAAGTTAAAATGTTAAATCACGAAGAAAGAATTACAGAAATAGCTAGCATAATGAGTGGCGAAAAGCTCACTAGCCAAGCTATTGATAATGCTAGAATATTGTTAGAAAATTAATAACTTACTACTCCTCATCAAGATTTTTAAATTCATCTATTCATTCTGCTCACTCGGATTTAGTTACAATTTGCTCGTTTTCAACGCCACTGATGCTCGCTCTAACACCTCTGACGCTCGCTCTAACACCTCTGACGCTCGCTCTAACACCTCTGACGCTCGCTCGGATTTGTAATCCGAGTGTTTGGAAGTGTTACACTCGGATTGCAAATCCGAGAGAGCGGGGTTGTGCGGGAAAATCCGAGAGAGCGGGCTTATTTGTCCGTAGGACAACATGTGATTAACCGTAGGCGAAGCCAAATGAGTTAAAAGTTTGTAAAGTTTTTAAAGTTCATAAAGTTCGTAAAGTTCGTAAAGTTGAACCGAGTGGGCAAATATTATTAGAAAATTAATAACTCTCTACTCTTCAGCAGGATTTTCAAATTCTTCAATTCCTTTATTTAAAAAGTTTAAGAATTTTTCTGGATTTAATTCATAAGTCATTGGTTCTGCTAAAACTTTTCCATCTGGACTTATCAACACATAATAAGGCTGAGTATTTGTATTAAAGTTGACAATTTGAATATCAGCATTAGCATCGCCTAATTTTTTCTTTAGTTTATTATCTTTTGACGAGCTAAACCATTTTTCCTTTGGAAGTTCTATTGATTTTTCGTCAACATACAAAGCTGCTACAACAAGTTTATTATTAAAATAATCGTTTATTGTAGGGTCAGACCAAATTTCTGCTTGCATTTTTTTACAATTAGAACAAGAATGTCCTGTAAAATAAAGTAAAACAGGCAGGTTTTGTGATTTTGCACATTCAAAAGCTTGTTCGTAATCAAAATATCCATTTACATTATAAGCCATATGCAAAACATCAGCATAATCAGGAGATTCGCAATAATAACCCACTGATTCACTACTTGAGGATTTTTGTGCTGTTAAATCAAATTTTTGGGAAGTTTTTGGAGGCAATAGTCCTGCAATTGGTGTTAAGTTAGCTCCGAAAAGTCCAGGCACTAAATAAATTACAAATACAAAAGAAACCATTGCTAACAACATTCTAAAGAAACCAATATGCTGAACATCTGAGTCGTGAGAAAATTTGATTTTTCCTAATAAATAAATTCCTAATAGCACAAAAATTACTATCCAAATAGCAAGATATACATCTCTACTAAGAATTCCTAAATGATAGTTTTGGTCTATATTTGAGAAATATTTTAAAGAGAAAGCTAAAAGTATAAAACCCATAACAACTTTAACAGCATTTAGCCAACCACCAGATTTTGGCAATTTGCTTATCAATCGGGGCACTAAAGCCAAGAAAGTAAATGGAAGTGCAAAACCTAAACCAAAGCCAAACATTCCAATCAAAGGTTCTAATACGTTTCCACTGGCAGCTTCTACTAACAAAGCTCCAATAATTGGACCTGTGCAACTAAAACTTACAATTACAGTTGTTAAAGCCATAAAAAATGCAGATAACATTCCGCCTTTATCAACTTGCGCATCTGCTTTGTTTGCTAATCCTGAAGGTAATACCATTTCGAACAGTCCAAAAAGCGAAGCTGCAAAAACCAAGAATAAAACAAAGAAAATTAAATTTGGTATCCAATGTGTACTTAAAACTGTTGTAAAATTAGCTCCTGCACTTGTTAGCGAAACTATAACTCCAACCAAAGTATATAATAATGTTATTGATAATCCAAAAATTATTGCTTTTAAAATTCCTCTTGAGCGTTTTTCAGATTTATTCATAAAGACACTTATTGTCATTGGTATCATAGGAAAAACGCAAGGAGTTAAAATTCCAATTATTCCAAATAAAAACGACAAAAAGAAAAATCCTAATAAAGACGATTTCTCCTCTGTTGAACTAGCAAATTTATTTTCTTTTACAATAACAGGAGTTTTTGCTTCTATTGTTTCTTGATTTTCTATACTAGCTCCACCATTTATTTCAAACAAAATATCGTCGCCAATAGTAACACAAGCTCCATCGTCATAGCAAGCTTGACCGCTAATTTCGCCAGTTATATTAAAACCTTTGTCTGTTAAAACTTCAATTTTTTGAACAAATTTTGCTTGCTTAGCAAAATATGCAACATTTACTTCAAAAACATCGTCATATTCATGAATTACATCGCCTAATTCAGCCACAGAATCTATTAGTCTATAGTTTTCATTTTCATCAAAACTAAAATACAAAGGTCTTGGTCCACCAAAATCAAAATATTGACCATACAAATGCCATTTATCGTCAATTTCGGCTTCAAATATCAATTCGTAAGTAGAGTTTTCTAACTTTTCTATATTCATTTTAAACCTAACAGGATCTTCAACTTGAGCAAACAAATTGGATAAACTAAAAACGGAAAAGCAAATTGCTAATATACTAGCTTTCATAATTTTATTTAGTCTCATAAGTTCTCTTATTTAATTATTAATAAAATATTTCTTCATCTTTTGAATCGAAAAAATGGTATTCCATGTAGGTATAGGCTACCATAGGAAATATTTCAATTTCGCATTTATATCTTTTTTGCCATCTTTTGCGTATTGATTTAAGCCATCCTTTATTTAAAAATGCAGAAACAAAGGGATGTGTTTTAATACACAAATATTTACGTTTTTCTTTTTTAAGGATAAATTTTATATTGTTTTCAATTTCGTCGATAAGATTTACACTTGCTGTAATTTTTCCCGATCCTTGACATGTAGGACAAGCTTCGCCGGTTTTTATTTCCATTTCTGGTCTTACTCTTTGTCGAGTTATTTCCATAATGCAAAACTTGCTAAGAGGCATTATATGAAATTTTGCTCTATCGCCTTCCATGCTATTTTTCACACACTCGTAAACTTTTTTCTTGTTTTTTTCGTCTTGCATATCGATAAAGTCAACAATAATAATTCCGCCCATATCTCTGAGTCTTAGTTGTCGAGCAATTTCTTCGGCAGCAATCATGTTTACTTCAAAAGCATTTACTTCTTGTCCTTGTTCTGAATTACTACGATTTCCACTATTTACGTCAATAACGTGAGCAGCTTCGGTGTGTTCAATTATTAGATATGCTCCGTTTTTCATTGGAACAGTTTTTCCAAAAGATGTTTTAATCTGTTTTTCTATTCCATAAAAATCGAAAATAGGTTCTTTACTATTATAAAGTTTTACTATTTTCTTTTTTTCGGGAGCAATTTTTTCTATAAAATATTTTACTTCTTCATAGGTTGCTTGGTCGTTTACAACAATTTGATTAAAAGAAGAATTAAGCACATCTCTCAATATTGCTGTAGTTCTATTAACTTCGCTTATCAATAATTGAGGTGGTTTTGCTGAATTTAGTTTTTTATATATTCCTTCCCACTTTTCGATTAAAGTACTAAGTTCTTTATCAAGTTCTGCCACCATTTTTTTCTCAGCGACAGTACGAACAATAACTCCAAAATTATCTGGTCTTATACTTTCTATTAACTTTTTTAGTCTTGTTCTTTCTTCTACGGATTTTATTTTATGACTAATAGATACTTTATCGCAAAAAGGCATTAAAACTAAATTACGACCAGCTAATGAAATTTCGGCAGATAGTCGAGGTCCTTTTGATGAAATTGGTTCTTTGGCTATTTGAACAAGAACATATTGCCCGACATTTAAAATATCAGCAATTTTGCCATTTTTATCAATGTCTGGTTCTAATTTTATTTTTCTTAATTTAGAAACACTTTGCTGTTTAGTTTGTAAGCCTAAATGTAAAAATTTATTTAAGGTTTGAAATCCAGCTCCTAAATCTAAGTAATGTAGAAAAGCGTCTTTTTTATAACCAATATCAACAAAAGCTGCGTTAAGTCCGGGCATTAAACGTTTGACCTTACCCAAATAAATATCTCCAACCGAGAACTCAATGTTTGCATATTCGCAATCTAACTCGATTAGTTTTTTATTTTGTAGTAAAGCTATGTTAATTTCAGAACTGCGTACATCTATAAAAAGTTCGTTCTGTTTATCTTCTGTTTGCAAATCCACGATATAACACAGTATTTTAAAATTAATAAATCAAACCTCTGTAGAACAAAGGTTTGATTATAACAAAAAAACAAGAAAAAGGTTTATTTTTTCTTTTTGTGTCTATTCTTACGAAGACGTTTTTTTCTTTTGTGGGTTGACATCTTGTGTCTCTTTCTTTTCTTTCCGCTTGGCATAATTTCTAAATTTTATTGTGTTCTTTAACTGATGTTACAAATGATTTTGCTGGTTTAAAAGCAGGTATTTTATGAGCGGGTATAGTAATAGTAGTGTTTTTAGAAATATCACGAGCAACTTTTTTAGCTCTTGTTTTTACTATAAAACTACCAAAACCTCTTAAATATACATTTTCATCTTTTATTAAAGAGTCTTTTACAACATCCATAAACGACTCTATAGTTTTTTGAACAACTATTTTTTCAATTCCAGTGTTTTTTGAAATTTCGTTTACAATATCTGCTTTTGTCATGTCTAAATATTTTTATAAATAAATTAATACTATTTTCATTTTTGCAAGTGCAAAGATATAAACTTTTTTCAAAAGTAAATAATAATATTTGATTTTTTTAATATTATTGAACTAAGTATCAAAAACTTTGATAAAATAAACGTTTAAAAACCAAAAATCAAATTCCTTTTCCTTGGAAAATAATTTTAATAGTATAAATCATTATTTTAAAATCAATGAATAAAGAGCGATTTTCAATATAAATTATATCATATTGTAATCTTTCAATCATTTGGTCAACGTTTTCGGCATAGCCATATTTTACTTGTCCCCACGAAGTAATTCCAGGACGAACAGATAACAAGTGAATATAATGAGGTGCTTTTTGTGTTATTTGGTCGATATAAAACTGACGTTCGGGGCGAGGACCAACTAAACTCATATCGCCTTTAAGTACATTAAAAAATTGTGGGAATTCATCAAGTCGAGTTTTTCGCATAAATTTTCCAAACTTAGTAACTCTACTGTCATTTTTACTACTTAAAGCCGGACCATCTTTTTCTGCACCAACATACATTGAGCGAAATTTATAAATTTTAAAAGGCTTTCCATTTTTTCCAATTCTTTCGTGGCTATATAAAATTGGACCCGGCGAACTTAGTTTAACACCTATGCTTAAAGCAATATAAACAGGCATTAATAATATTATAGCTATTAAACTTAAAAATATATCTAAAAATCTTTTTGTGTGCTGTTGCCACACTGGCATTATGTTGTGATTTATTTCAATTAAAGGCAATCCAAAAATAGCCGACATTCTTACTTTTCCTATCAATATATCATACATATCTGGAATTACTTTAATAATAACTTTTTCGCCATGTAATTTATTTATAATGTTTTTAATCTTTGCATGCTCGCTAGATTCTATTGCTATTACAACTTCTTCGATTTTATGTTCAGAAATTATATCTTTAATATCGTTTACTCCACCCAATTTTGGCAAATATTCTTCTAGCAAATAACTTGGACGATCTTCAACAAATACAAAACCAACAAATTTTAAACCCGAACTAAGTTTTTGAGATTCAAAATCTTTTAAAAGTTTAACAGCCTTTTGATTGCTTCCTATAATTAATGTATTAAATAGCAATTTTCTATTGTGAACTTTTTTGTTCACTATTGTTGTCATTATTAGTCGAGGAAGATAAGTTAGAGTAAACTGTAAGACAAATAAAGTAAAATATAATTTGTAATATTGTTTATAATCCACAACCCAATCGTCTAACATAAATAGAAAAAACAAAATAGTAACACCCAAAAGAGTTGTAAATAAAGTTTGTCCCAATTCATGTAATCTTGATTTTCTATATGGAACTTTATAGTAGCCACTAAGCAAATGAAGAAACAACCAAAAAAATGGAATTGTTGCTAAAGCAAAATAAAACTTATAATCCAAATTAATTGGAACGTTTTCTATACGTATTTTGCGAAAAATATAAAACAATGTCCATGCTATTGTAGCAGCAAAGAAGTCAAATATTATATATTTTAAATTATGTTTAGATTTTTGCATTATTGTGTTAATAAATAAGTTAATTTAATATTGTCTATAAAAATTTCGGTTTTCTCTGTACTTGCATCTTCTGGTCTTACACATGTAAAAAACAATCTAAATTGTTTTCCTTTTGCATTTATTACATGATAATTCAAATCTATATAAATGGTTGTCCATGTGTCTCTTGGTTTAAATGTATAAACATTTTTTCTAACTTCAGATAAGCCCGTCCCCACATTCTCCACAGAAAATACTCCAAAGTTAAAATGTCCGTTTCCTTTAAAACTTATTTCTAAAAACACTCTTCCTGTTTTTGGGATTTCATATAATTTGCTTGTTAAACATTCAAATTTTCGCCTTTCGTTATCAAGAGCAAAATACATTGATTTGCCTTCTTGAGCTTCGTTTCCAGAAATTATTTGTATGGTTGTGTCGCTATTTAAGCTTGTTTCAAATTCTATCCCAATATCTTCAAAGTCTTCTATTAAATCAAAAATTACGTTTCTGTATTCAAATTCTGGTTCTAATGTCAAAACTGCTCCTTCGCTTAAATTTTTTGTAACATACCAACCTTTCATTAGTGGGTAAATTTCTCTTTTTGAGTCGCTTCCAGAATTTTTAATTCCTGGTTCTATTTGTATTTCTTGCATACCAGATTCTAAAACAGGAACTTTAAACGGAACTTCAAAAACTCCAATTAATTTATTATTTACATAAACCCAACAATCGGTAATAGCATGTTTTTTACTTCCTTGTTCAAAACCATTAGTTTTTAATTTTAGCGTATCAACCGCAATAAAAGACGGAGTTTGTTCGGAAGGATTAATAATATCACAAGCTGATAAACTTATTAAAAATATAAACGCAACTAAATAAAATATTTTAAAACATCTCGACACTATATCTTTATTTTTCTGTAAAACTAAGAACGCAAAAACATTCTCAATATTGTATAAAAAATTTCTTTATTTTAATTACCACTAATATTCAACATCAAAATCTTGTTCACTTATTTTTACTCCCTCTTTATAAACTTCTATTCTATATGGTTCATTTTCTTCAGTTTCAAAATAATATTTCCATTCGCCATCTTTCAATCCATTTTTATAATTCTGGATTATTAGAGTTGCACTTTCATAAACCTCCCATCTACCTTCTTTTAGTCCATTCACATAGTTGCCAGAAGACCCTGATTCCCAACTAGTTTCAATATATTTTCCATGTGGTTTTCCGTCTTTCATTTGAAAAACTTCTCTTATCGATTGCCAATAATGCTCAACTTTTGGTTCGTTAATAGCAGTACCTGTATAAGGTTTATTGTTGTAATAATAAACATCTCCTCTTTTTTCAAGATTTGCAAAATCAATCCCAACATTTAAACTGACCCATTCTTTAAACTCCTTTGTTGTAGTTCCTCTAAGTGTATATGTGGTAGGTATATCTGAGTTTGTTTTTTCAAAATTTCCATCTGCTCTAAATTCATAAGAAAAACTACAATCTGAGTTGCCTTCATCGTCTTGAACAACTTTCACGAAATTTTCTTCAAATTCAAAATATAAACTATACATAGCATTTTCGCATATAGAATTTGTTTGATAACTCGCTTTATTATCAATAACTAAAGTTCTACCCATAACTTCATAAATTTGAAAATCGGGTTCTCCTGTATTTTTTGAAAGATGAAAAACCATGCTTGTATCGCTATCAGGATATATTAATAATTGACCAAAAACATCTTTTTTATTTTTAAAATCTCCAAATTCGTAAGTGCCACCAATTTGAATTTCTGTATTTTCTTCTATAGCAACAGTTTGTTCAGAATCTGTTTTTGCAGCATCTTTGCAAGCATTTGCAATTAAAATAATTAGTAAAATAATTAATAAGTTTTTCATTTTTTAAATTTTTATAAAACGACAAATATATAAAAACACAAAATTTTATAGTAAAAATAAAAATTATTTACCGTCAACAAATTCTATCAAGGCAGAAATTCTTCTTATGCTTTCATCCTTACCGATAATTTCTACTATATCGAAAACATGAGGTCCTTTTCCTGCACCAACCAAAGCTAATCTAAACGGCGACATAACTCTACCAAAACCTATTTCAGCTGATTCTATCCAAGTTTTTACAGAATTTTCTATTTCTTCAGAACTAAAATTTTGTTGATTTTTAAGGATTTCAATAAGTTTTTGTAATAATTGTGTTGAGTCTTCTTTATATGATTTTTTCAAAAATTTCTCATCATAAGTTTCGGGTGCTTGGAAAAAGAAATATGATTCTTCCCATAATTCATGAATAAAATTTACTCTTTCTTTCAGCATTTCGCAAATTCTTGCAAGAGGAAAACCTGAATAATTTATATTTTTTTCGTCAAGAATTACTTTAAACTCTTCTGCAAGTTCTTCTCCTGATTTTTTAATTAAATACTGATGATTAAACCATTTTGTTTTGTCTGGGTCGAAACGGCTACCAGATTTTCCAACTCTATCAAGCGAAAAAACCTGAATAAGTTCGTCCATGCTAAAAATTTCTTGTTCAGTTCCTGGATTCCAACCTAAAAGAGCTAACATATTAATAAATGCCTCTGGAAAATATCCCTCTTCGCGATAACCTTTAAAAATTTCTTCTCCAGAATCCCATTGAGTTGGGAAAACAGGAAAACCTAATTGGTCGCCATCTCTTTTGCTTAGTTTTCCTTTTCCACTTGGTTTAAGAATTAAAGGAAGATGTGCAAATTTTGGTGCTGTCCAACCAAAAGCTCTGTAAAGCAAATCATGTAAAGGCAAAGAAGGCAACCATTCTTCTCCACGAATAACATGAGTAATTTCCATTAAATGGTCGTCAACAATATTCGCAAGATGATAAGTTGGTAGTCCGTCTGTTTTTACTAAAACTTTATCGTCTAATTCTTGGGTATTAAATTTAATTTCGCCACGAATTTCATCATACAGTTCAACTAATTGATTTTCAGGCATTTTAAACCGCAAAACATAAGGTGTTTTATTTTCTAGAAGTTCAGCAACTTGTTCTTTACTCAAAGCTAAACTGTTTTTTAAGTTCTTTCTGCTTTCATGATTATATACAAAAGTTTCGCCTTTTGCTTCGGCTTCGGAACGCAATTTATCTAACTCTTCTGGACTATCAAAAGCCATATAAACACTTTGGTTTTCAATTAGAATTTTAGCGTATTTATTATAAATTTCACGCCTATCGCTTTGACGATAAGGACCATAATTTCCACCTTCTTTAATGCCTTCGTCAAATTTTATTCCGCACCATTCCAAAGATTCCATAATATATTCTTCGGCTCCTTCGACAAAACGCGTTTGATCTGTGTCTTCTATTCTTAAAATCATTTTTCCACCATTGCGTTTGGCAAATAAATAATTAAACAAAGCTGTTCTAACTCCGCCTATATGCAAAGGACCTGTTGGACTAGGTGCAAAACGTACTCTTACCATTTTTTTAATATTTAGAAGCGCAAAGATAAAAAATAATTAAGAATGAAGAATGATAATTAAGAATTATATGCTCGCTTTGCTCGTTTGGGTTAACTTCGCAAAATTCGCTTGGCTCCTGTTTTCAGCTTTGCAGCACCCATGTCGAACAATTACGTCTCGCCCGCAAGGGCACGTCAGTTAAAAGTTAAAAGTATAAAGTTAAAAGTTTTTTGTGATACATATTCTTTTATTATTTTTGTAATGGAATATTTTAAAACTTTATGCACAAACCCGAAACATTAAAGAAAAACGATAAAATTGCAATTGTCAGTCCTGCTGGTGCTATAAATCCTGATTTTATTTCATCTGCTTCTAATTTGATGAAAAATTATGGCTTTCAACCAATAATTTTTCCTTCTTGCATAAAAAAACATTTTCAGTTTGCTGCAAAAGATGAAGAAAGATTAGAAGATTTACAAGCAACTTTAGACGACAAAGATATTAAAGCAATTTTGTGTTCGCGTGGCGGTTATGGACTTATTAGAATTTTAGATAAATTGAATTTTGATAAGTTTTTAAAAAATCCAAAATGGATAATAGGATTTAGCGATATAACAAATTTGCACATAGCCCTAAATAATCATTTTGTAATGAGTATTCATGGTTTAATGGCTAAAGCTATGCACGAAGAGCCAGAAGCAGAAGCTGTAAAAAATATTTTTAAAATTCTCAATGGTGAAAAACCAAAAATTATTTGCGAAAATCACGAATTTAATAAAAATGGATTTGCACAAGCCGAAATTATTGGTGGAAATTTATCCATAATTTATAGCCTGCAAGGAACAAAATTTGAAATTAATACAGATGGTAAAATTTTGTTTATAGAAGATTTAAACGAATACTTATATCACTTAGACAGAATGATGTTAAGTTTAAAAATGGCTAAAAAGTTTGATAATTTAAAAGCTCTTATTGTTGGAAATTTTACCGACATGAAAGATAATCCAAACCCTTTTGGAAAAACAGCTTACGAAATTATTGCAGAACACGTAGCTGAATTTGATTTCCCTGTTTGCTTTAATTTTCCAATAGGTCATATCGACAACAATATGCCAATAATTTGCGGGCAAGAATATAAATTAGAAATTTCAGAGAAAGTTATTTTGTCTTGATTTTTCTTTATTTTTGCAAAATTATGGACTATAAATCAAATATACATTGCGAAGTTTGTGGAAATAAAGATGTTGACAAATTTTCACTAAAATATACTAGAGCCGATTTTCAAGTAACAGACTGCGATGTTTGCGGATTTTCCTTTATTCCACAATTTTATAGAAAACAAATTCCTTACGAAAATTACCGCGATGATGAGGTTTTAAAATCTGTTCGTGCAGGAAATAATTATATTAAATTCCGTAGGCATAAACTCAGAATTAAACTAATAAAAAAATTTCAAAAAACAGGAAAACTTTACGATGTTGGCGTTGGTTGGGGACATTTTTTACATACGGCTCAAGTTTTAGGTTTCGAAGCATCAGGAGTAGAAATTTCTGAACTAATGCATCATTATGCTACAACAGATTTAAAATTAAATGTTGTACACGACGATTTTTACAATTTAGAATTACCTGAAAACAACTGGGACGTAGTAACAATGTGGGACGTGCTAGAACATATTTCAGAACCACAAAAAGCGGTGAAAAAAATTAATAAAATGCTTAAAAAAGACGGTTTTTTTGTTTTACAAGTTCCGCAAATAGATTCTAAAGTTGCGAAAAAACAAAAGCAAAACTGGTCAATGATGTCAATTGAACATATTAATTATTTTTCTAAAAAAACTATAAAAACTCTTTTAGAAGACAATGGATTTGAAATTGTAAAAATTAAATCTTCATACGAATTAAAATTATTTTTAATGTTTACAGTTTTGCCTTGGTTAAAACGTAAAAAAACAAAAAAACAAGACGAAAAAATTACAATCACAAATGCTGAAAGACAAAATTTCTTTAATAAATTTACCAAACTACCAAAATTTGTTATTTGGCTTGGATTACTTGCCCATGATATAGTTTACAAGTTTATGTCTGCTATAAATTATGGCGAAGAAATGATTGTTGTTGCTCAAAAAAAGACAGAATAAAAAATGCTGTAAACTATAAGTTTTCAACTTTATCAACTTCGATATTAACAAATTGTTAAAAAAAACAAGTGAAAAAATTATTTTGTGTGTTTTTTAAGACTAAATTTGTCGAAATAAATTACTTAACATTTAATAAGATGAAGAGAAATATTCTTATTTTGTTTTTTATACTTTCTTTTTGTAGTGCTCATGCCCAAGAAAAAGATAGTATTCCAACGGGACAACAGATGGATATCCCGACAATCACACTTACCGAAAACGAATTAGAAAGTGATATGCAAAATCAAAACATTTCAGGATTACTACAATCCTCACAAGATGTTTTTATGAATACTGCAGGTTATACTTTTGGACAAGCACGTTTTAGAATTAGAGGTTACGGCAACGAAAACTTTTTGGTTTTATTAAACGGTTTAACATTAAACGATGCCGAAACTGGTCGTCCTTATTATTATTATTGGGGCGGTTTAAATGATGCTACTAGAAACAAAGTTGTTACTTCAGGTTTGCATTTTTATGATTATAGTTATGGAGCTTTAAATGGAGTTACAAATATTTTAACTAGAGCTTCTGAATATCGTCCTGGTACAAGCATTAGTTATTCGTTAGCTAATAAAAGTTATAGAAACAGAGTAATGGTAACTCATGCAACAGGTTTAATGAGTAATAATTGGGCTTTTACGTTTTCAGCCTCATCACGTTGGGCTAACGAAGGATATGTGAAAGGAACTTTTTATAATGCTTATGCATATTTTTTCTCTGCAGAAAAAAAGATAAACGACAAACATAGCATTAACTTAACTGCTTTTGGTTCGCCTTCACGTACAGGAAGAGCTGGCGTTGCAACTCTTGAAGCTTACGAATTGAGTGGTGATAATTTTTATAATCCAAATTGGGGTTATCAAAATGGAGTTATGAGAAATTCAAGAGTAGGAAATACTCATCAACCAAGAGTTTTATTATCACATTATTGGAAAATTAAACCAGATATGCAATTAACAACTTCGGCTTCGTATTTGTTTGGACGAAACGGAGTTACTGCTCTAAACTGGTATGATGCTGCTGACCCACGTCCAGATTATTACAGAAATCTCCCAAGCTATTACGAAGAAGGAGAATATATGTTTAACTACCTTACTGACGCTTGGTTAAATCAAGAAAATTATGGACAGTTAGACTGGGATTATTTTTATTTCGCAAATAGAAAAAACTTATACACTATTGTTGACGAATCTGGAATCGAAGGAAATAATGTTACAGGCAATAGAGCTACATTTATGGTAGAAGAAAGAAGAAACGATATAAAAAGATTTGACTTCAACTCTAATTTAAGCAAACAACTCGGCGAAAATGGAAAATTAGTTGCAGGAGTAAATTTGATGATGAACAAAACCCATAATTTTAAAACAGTCAGCGACTTGCTTGGAGCTGATTGGTGGGTTGATATAGACCAATTTGCCGAAAGAGACAATGCTGATGATAATTATTATGTTCAAACCAACTTAGAAACACCTAATAAAGCTGTTAAAGAAGGCGATATTTTTGGATATTATTACATTTCAAATATTAACAAAGCTGATGCTTATGGACAAGTTGAATATAAATTCAATAAAATAGATTTCTACGTTGCATTAAATCTTTCATATACCGATTTTTGGAGAACAGGAAAAATGAAAAATGGAAAATTCCCTCTTAATTCTTATGGCGATTCTCCTAACAAAACATTTTTCAACTACGCTACCAAAGCTGGTATGACTTATAAAATTACTGGACGCAACTTTATTCTTGCCAATGCAACATATATGACACGTGCTCCATATTTTAGAAATGCTTATGTTTCTCCAAGAACTCGTGATAATGTAGTTTCAAATCTTTCTAGCGAAAATATTTTTTCAGGAGATTTAAGTTATTTATTCCGTTCTCCTTATCTTGTTGCAAAAATTACTGGTTATTACACAGAGTTTCGCAATTCTATAGAAAGCAGAAATTTCTACCACGACGAATTGCGTACTTTTGTTAACTATATTATGACAGACCTTAATAAAGTACATTATGGTGGAGAATTAGGTGTTGAAGCAAAAGTTTCGCCAACAGTTAGTTTAAATACTGCTCTTGGTTATGGAAAATATTTGTACAACAATAGACCAAACATTACAATTGTTGCCGACAACTCTGCCGAAGTTCTTGTTGAAGAAAAAGTTGCTTATATCAAAAATTATCATCTTGGAGGTTCTCCAGAAATGGCAGCTTCATTAGGTGGAAAATATAGTGCTCCTAAATATTGGTTTATAAGTATTAATGCAAACTATTTTGCAAATTCTTATGTTACCATAAACCCTGAAAGACGCACAGAAGAAATTTTTAGCATGTTTGTTGAATCAGACCCACAAATTGAATCAATTTTAGAACAAGAAAAACTTAAACCTGTATATACTTTTGATATTTGGGGTGGTAAATCTTGGAGAATTAAAAGAAAATATACCATAGGATTTAATTTGAGCATAAATAATATTTTAAACAACACAAATTTCTTAACCAATGGCTTTGAACAACTAAGATTTGACAGAACAAAAATTGACAAGTTCCCAAATAAATATTATTATATGTATGGAAGATCGTATTTCCTAAATGTTTATTTTAGATTTTAATTAAAAAAATATAGCAAAATGAAAAATAAATTATCAATACTAATATCGCTTAGCTTAATAATTGCGGCTTTTGTGTTTTATTCTTGTGAAAAAGAACTAGATAGACCACCAATAAAAGTATTAGATGAGTCTCAAATTTTAACCATTAAGGATTTGTATGACATTCATGCTGAAAAAGGAGACGACTATGTTTTTACTGAGGATTATATGCTATTTGCTACTGTTGCAATGGACGATTCGAGTGGAAACATATACAAAGAAGCATATTTACAAGATTCTACTGGTGGAATCAATCTATATAAACTTAGTCATGCTGGAGTTTTGAAAGTTGGGCAATATGTAAGAATTAATCTTAATGGAAGTAGTATAAAAAACTATAATGGTAAAATGGAAATAATTTTTGCCAAGGTTCTTGATTTTCGCAAATCTATGGTAGTACAAAGTTACGGACAATTTATTGAACCTGTTGAAATTGACAATCTTAACCAAATTTATGAAGGCACTTGGGATTGCCAACTAGTAAAAATAAAAAATGTAGAGTTTATTCCTGGTGATACAAGCAAAACTTATGCAAATTTAGGAGGTAGTTCCGCACAAAATCGCACAGTTCAAGATTGTAATGGAAAAACATTAGTGATTAGAACTAGTGATTATGCAAAGTTTGCAGGAACAGAACTACCAAAAGGAAATGGTGATATAATTGGAATAATTACCAAATATGTAAACAGTTATACCAATACTGTAACATGGCAGTTATTAGTCCGCGACCCAAAAGAAGTTAATTTAAACAATCCACGTTGTGGTTCTTAAAAATTTAGATTATGAAAAATTTTAAAATATTATCAAAAATCGCTTTAGCAATATTTATTGCTTTGTTTTCTTTGAGTTTAGAATCTTGTATTCACGACAACTTCGAAGAACCACCTACTATTGATATTACTGAAGGCACTACGCTAACTTTAGACCAAATTTATCAAATTTATAATGATAGTGTTTTAGCTAAAGGTAAACAGTACTACAAATTTGTTGACGACTACTCGGTTTGTGCTGTTGTAACAATGGACGATAAAAGTGGAAATATTTACAAATCTGCTTATGTTCAAGATGTTAGCAGAGGAATAAACCTGCATTTAATGTCTTCAGGCGGACTTTATGTTGGAGATTCAATTAGAATTAAATTAAAAGGTTTGGTTTTAAGCGAATATGCTGGAATGATGCAAATAGACTCTGTAAAAGTTGTTGATAATATTGTGAAATTAGCAACTCTAAAAAACATACAACCTGAAACCGTAACAATAGACCAAATTCTTACTGGTCAATTTTTAGCAAAACTTGTTAAAATAGAAAACGTACAGTTCATTGAGTCTGATTTGAATACCAAATTTGCTGATGGGGAAAATTTAATTACACTAAATAAAACATTAGAAGACGAACAAGGAAGAACTATTGTTGTTAGAACTAGTGGCTATGCAAGTTTTGCAAAAATGGACATTCCTTCTGGCAGAGGCGACTTAATTGCTATTGTAGGCAAATATAATGACACTTGGCAATTATTGCTTCGTTCGATTTATGAAGTTAATTTTACTAAAAGACGTTTTGGCGATTTTGACATTATATTTAGTGAAGACTTTGCGGGTATTACAAATGGTACAGAAGTAAATTTAGCTGGCTGGTATAATATTGCTAAAGTTGGTTCTTTAAAATGGATGGGATTTAATAATACACAAGGTGCTGAATATGTAAAAATTGATGGAAATAGCACAGCAGCAGAAACTTATTTAATTCTACCAGAACAACAACTTAATAATAATAAAATGTCTTTCCGCACGCGTGCAGGTAATTTAATAGGAGCAAAATTAGAATTAGTAATTTCCAATGATTTTGACGGTTCAAATATTGAAACTGCAACTTGGACAAAAATTCCTGCAAGTTTTGCAACAGCACCAACAAGTGGTTTTGGAAGCTGGCTTGAGTCTGGCGAAATCGACCTTAGTTCATATTCTGGCAATTATTATTTAGCATTTAGATATGTAGCAGAAACTGGTCAAAAAGCTATTTTTATGATTGATGATATTATTATTTACACCAACGAATAGAGCTTTAAGTTTTAAATAAAATATGTCTTAATGAAAAAAATTATTATTTGCTTATTTTTTTTCAATTTATATTTTTCAAGTTTCTCACAAAATCATGAACAAGACATATTAAATTTAGAATTCCGTTTAATTGAGCTTAATGCTGAAATAGACAGTGTTCTTAATCTTTTAGAAGACTTAAAATTAAAAGCTCTAAAAGCTGATTTGTTAGAAAATGGTTTGCCAGAAATATTAGAAGATGAAGAATTAATATGCCATTCGGCTTTTTGTTTAGTATATGACGATAATCACAAAATGGCTAAATGGACAGCACATATTATTTCACGCGAAATTGTAAATGGAGTTGTTTCTAGAACCAATGACTTTAGAGTGGACAGCTTAATAAAAAATGGAACTGCCGAAGAAGAAGATTATTTTCTAACAAAAAAAGATGAAAGTGGAAATACTATCTATGACGGTTTTGGATACGACAGAGGACATTTAGCTCCTTCTGCCGATTTTAGATGGTCAGAAAAAGCTCTTTCAGAATCATACTATTATTCCAATATGACACCACAACTTCCAGAATTTAATCGTGAAATTTGGGCAAAAATCGAAGATTTTTTAAGACAATACATCTACAACAACCCAACAAAAGATATTTACATTGTTACAGCTCCAGTAATTAAAGATGATTTAAAAAAACAAGAAAGAAGCAAAAACAAAATTTCTATTCCTGAATATCACTACAAAATTGCAGTTGACTTAGAAGATAAAAAAGGAATTGCTTTTTTAGTACCACAAAAAAACTTAGGCAATCCTATTGAGTATTATGTTGTTACAATTGATTCTATAGAAAATATCACAAATATTAATTTTTATCCAAAACTTTCTGAACAAGATGAAAAATTAATAGAATCTGAGTCAGATATTGGCAAATGGCGTTCGGGCAGAAGTAAAAACGACCAAACTCCTTTAGATATTAAAACCCTACCTAAAAATTCTTACAACACTGTAAACGCAAGGCAATTTAATGAATATCCAAAAGAAGTTAATATTTGTGGAACTGTTGTTAGCACACACAAATCTAGAAATGGACATATTTTCTTAAACTTAGATAAAAGTTTTCCAAACCAAGTATTTACTGCAACAATCTGGAAATCAAACACTCCTAACTTTTCTTACGAACCAGAAAAATTTTTACTTAACAAAAAAGTTTGCATAAAAGGAAAAGTTAAAGATTATAAAGGAACTCCATCAACTTATCCAGAAAATGAAAAAGCAATAAAAATTTTGGAGTAATTTATTTTAACTAGAATTTTTTATTATTTAATCACACAATATTTCCTGTCTTCCGCACTTTTTCTACAGTACCCGTTAAGTCTATGATAATCAGGCAATTTATTGTGTTTAGGTGCTGCAACATTTTAAACAGCATATACATATATAATTGTCCGTAAGGACAATATAAGACTATCAAGGGTTTGTCCGTAGGACAACATGTGATTAACCGTAGGCGAAGCCTGCGGTAGATAAATCCTCAAAAGCCTTGCCCGTAGGGCAACACAATGCTTTTAACACTTCAACTACGGTCAACGCATCACTTTTAGCAGACTTTATTGTGTCGCCCTTGCGGGCGAGGGAGCTGGGGGTATCTCCACCGCAAGATAAATCTTACGGTTAATCATATGTTGCCCTTACGGGCAAGGCGTAATTGTTTGGCATGGGTGCTGCAACGCTGAAAACAGGAGAATTTTTTATTATTTAATCACGCAATATTTGTTTATTTTCTAAAAACTTGCATTCCCAAACTATTAGTATAAAAAATTTTGCTATCTTTGGAAAGATAGGAATTCGTATTAGTTATAAGAATATATGAATAGGATTTTGGCATAGGAGAGTATTCATATAATTAAACTAAAAACTAAAAATTATGAAATACTTAGTAAAATTTTCATTACTGCTTAGCCTGATTTATTTATGCAAAGCAGGTTTTCCCCAGCAAAGCACCAAAAACTGGGAATGGGAGTGGGCACCAATTGGAGCAGTATGGTGTTATGAAACAGCAAATATGGGTGCAACAGATTCGTATGCACAATATTGGTATGTGCGTTCTGTAAGCGACACTGTGTATAAGTCAGTAAATTGCCGAAAATTAGAAGTAATACGACATTTTTATCCAGATTTTGAACCTGTAAAAATGCAAGATCGCTTTACATACCAAGATGGTGGCGATATCTATTTTTACAACGCTGACAAAGGAGAGTTTGTGCTTTCTTTCAGCTACGATTTGCAACATGGCGACACAGTAACATGGCAAATGCCCATGTATGAAAATTGTATAAATTCTTTTTATCTTGATTCTATTTTCAATTGGGAAGCAGGTTTCTTATCCGGCGCAGGAATGGAATTTACTCCTTATAATGCATTTATGTTTAGTAATGTTCCTATTCATTCGTATAAAGTAGTTTACTTAAGTGGTAATTATTGTTTTGCAGGAGAAATTGGCTCTGATTCTTACAGTCTTCAGCATGGTTATGGTAATTTTTTTGATTATTTTGGAATATGGTCAGATATTTTTGAGTTATCAGCTATTCCTGAGTTGCAAACTAGTTGCATGTGTTATTATGATGGTAGTGTAACAATCAATAGAGCAACGTTCAGCATTTACAATGATACCATAATCTATTACAAAGACTCTTGCCGAAATTATTACAATAAGTTTAATAACATTTCATCGCATACTGAAGAAAAGTTGTTTAAAGTTTACCCCAACCCTTTTACAGATTTTATCCATATTGACCTTCCTGCTTCTGCAGATAATTGCGAAATTAGAGTGTTCGACCTTATGGGAAAACTAATATATTCAAAAAAAACACATAGTAACAACACTCCATTAAATTTAAGCCAACTTGTTTCAGGAACATATCTAATACAAATACAAACTGTAAAGTTTCACCACGTTGTTAATGAATTTATCCCCCTGCTTTTGCTCATGGAG
>ENA-UOOK01000560-UOOK01000560.1-fermentation-metagenome-genome-assembly--contig:-NODE-560-length-49533-cov-11.195966_pt1 | contig 49533 bp, 60 predicted proteins | sample MGYA00245777_ERZ724023 | MGnify/ENA primary metagenome ERZ724023 (study PRJEB28704, sample SAMN03018312) | fermentation metagenome | biome: anthropogenic terrestrial biome; feature: soil; material...
GTGTTAAATTAAAGTCAGATAACTGGTGAATTTTCACACCAGATCAGACACCCTGTTTAGAAGATGAAAAAAACTTGCTAACACAATATAATATGGCTACTGGTGTACAATGAAAAAAAGTTTAAATACCGTTCTAGGCGATATTTTTTTCTCATATTTCCCTGAAGGCAAATTAAAAAATAGGATAAAATGTTTCATTGCCAATAAATACTTATTTAGAAATCTAGATTTCACTACAACTTATAAAAATGATGTTTTTTATGTGAATTACCATCAAAATGTATATGAATTCTGTGATTACCCATCTAGCGATTTTTATGAAATTTTAGAAGGATATCTAAGAAAAGCAACAATTAAAAAAGGTGACACTGTAATTGATTGTGGCGCATATCAAGGGTCTTTCACAGTTTTAGCGTCAAAACTTGCTGGAAAGGATGGGACAATAGTTGCATTTGAACCTGATCCTGAAAATTACAAAAAATTGTTACACAATTTAAAACTAAATAAGGTTTCAAATGTCATAACCATCAATAAAGGGTTGTGGAACAGTACAACCGAACTGTATTTTAAAAAAGACAGTAAAGGTTCATCATTCCTTATTAACCCTAATGATGAGTTAGGAGAATCTCTTATTAAAGTTCCAGTTGTTGGTTTAGATGAAGAATTGTTTAATTTAGGAGTGCAGAAGGTTAACTTTATCAAAGCAGATGTTGAAGGATCTGAAATTGAACTAGTCAAAGGATCCAAAAAAACATTACTCAATAACCATGTTAGTTTAGCTATTGCATCCTATCACCAAATAAATGGTGAAAATACTTCTAAAACTTTGGAAGAAATTCTTAAAAAAATGGGCTATACTACTACAACTGAATTTGAAGACCATCTAACAACATATGCGGCTAAAAAATAGTTTTATACTGAAGTTAGTGTCAGGTAGTATAAATTGAATCTTCTGAATCCGGATCATTCTTTTTGGAATAAGACTATTACGTGATTAATTACAAGTTTAATCCATTATTAACCCTTTTATAAATCCAATACCATAGCCAACATGCACTGCAGGGAATATGAAAAGGGAGTAGATGTGTTTCAAACAGCGTTGTCTAAAAATAATGGTAAATGCATAGATCAAATCAACAATGACATAAATGAAAAAGGGTAGAGACGTCAGGATAATTAGGTCATGATTTATTCTGTTAAATAAGAATAAAATTAATGCCAATACCAGCAGGATTAAATAGACAATCAATAAGACCGGGATTAAATGATGTGGACTTAATGTTTCTTTATACTTTTTTGCAAGTCTGGAACGTCCTTTTCCATAATCAATCATCTGTCTAGAAAATTCTTTGAGGTTTTTCCTCCGGTACTGGTATACTAGTGCTTGAGGATGTTTCAGGAGAACATATTCCTTTTTTATGAGTTGATGGTTGAAATCAGTGTCTTCGCACTGGTTCATGTTCTCATCGTAGGTGATTTGTTCTTCTTCCAAGATGGATCTTTTGTAAAGTGCAAAGGCCACGGTGTCTACTTTTACAATTTTTTCATGAGCAGTGAAAGCTGTGCCAAAACCTCCAAAAAAGGTTTGTAGGGCATAAGCAACTGACTTTCCAAAGGATGAATCATCCGGGGGTGATGAGTAAGTTGAGCCAACACCGGCAAGATTGCACCTTTTTTGATAGTTTAAGAATGTGTTGTGTAATATTTCCAGCCAATCTGCATCAACATAACAATGCCCATCTAGATAGGCCACATATTCTGCATTAGAGGCTTTTAGGCCTATATTACGGGCAGAACTTATTACTTCATCTGGGTTTTGAAGTAATTGTACTCTGTTATCAGTTTTGCTGATTTTTTGAACAATTTCAGGGGTTTTGTCATCCGAACACCCATCAACAACGATAATATTAATATCCAAGATGGTTTGATTCTGTAAACTATTAATGCATCTTTTGATGTGTTTTTCCTCGTTTTTAACCCCTACAATAATATCTATAAGGCTCATAAATCACCATGTTTAATAGTGTTTCTAAAATGTTGAAGGATTTTTTTCTCATTATTCTGCAATCATATCGATCTGAAAAGATTGGAATTTCTGTTATTTGTTTGTAATGATATTTTATTATCATCCTATAACTAGATTTTAATCCTCTTGTTATAGAACACTATTAAGTGGGGTTTAAACAATAGACTATTTGACCAATATTTATAAATTAATCATAATTCTGTTTGTAAAAAAAATAGGAAGTTACTTTTCGATTTAGTTTTCATTGGAATATTAAATTAGGGTGCGTATTAACATGATTTACTTTAGAGGATGTCTCTCAAGGGAAAAATTAAAAGAAATTCCCCAAGCCACAGAGAAATTGTTAGAAATTGCCAATATAAATTACAAAATTCTGGAAAATGAAGGATGTTGTGGTTCTGTACTTCTTCGCACTGGTTTTGTGGAGGATGCCCTAGAAGTAATGCAAGAAACTTATCAGGATGTTAAAGGAGAAAAAGTCCTTGTTTCTTGTGCAGGTTGTTACATGACATTTAAAGAAGATTACCCTGAACTTTTAGGTAAAAAAGTTGATGTTATCCACACTTCACATCTTTTCTGGGAACTTTTAAAAAAAGGGAAGATCGAAGCTTCTCAGATAACAGAACCAGTGACTTATCATGATCCCTGCCACTTGGGGCGTCATATGGGTGAGTATGAAACTCCACGACAAGTTATAAGTTCCTATGCAAAAATTTTGGAAATGGATAGTAATCGTGAAAACTCCCGGTGTTGTGGTGCTGGTGGTGGTGTCAGATCCGCGTTTCCAGATTTGTCCTGTGAAATTGCCAGGCTGAGGTTGGATGATGCGGTGAATACAGGTGCCAAACGATTGGTAACTTGTTGCCCATTCTGTATTCATAATTTAAAAACTGCCCAGAACAGTTTTAGGATAAGGGAAGACTTTCAGGATGATGATATGGATATTCTGGATTTATCACAGTTTTTACTTTTAGGCCTTAATAAAGAGGTTGAACCATGAATGAATCATCCCTCAAAATAATGAATAAATCCTTCAATATTTTAGATAAAAGAAGAGCTGCCCTCCTTCAAGATGAACGCACCATCAATTTAAAAGAAAGGGTTAAAAAGATCAGAACAAATGCTGTGGACCACCTATTCTGCTTGGTGGAAAAAGCTCAGGAAAACCTTCAAAATAATGGGATTGAAGTAGTCCTAGCTAAAGATGCCAATGAAGCATGTGAGGCAATTTACCAGTTGGTTAAAGATGAAGATATCATAGCAAAATCCAAGTCCAACACTGCCGGAGAAATCCAACTCACCGAATACTTGGAATCGAAGGATGTGAAAGTTCTGGAAACAGATCTGGGTGATCGAATTGTTCAGTTTGATGAAAGCCACCCCACACACCCCATCGGCCCTGCTTGCCATCTGAACATGGAAAAGATAGCTGAAATTGTCTCTCGTAAGCTGCAAAAAGATGTTCAAGCCGAACCTAGGGCCATTCTAGATTCGGTTAAAAAGGATATAATGGAAAAAATCTCCCACATAAAAGTAGGCATCACTGGTGCCAATGCAGTGGCTGCTGAAGATGGATCTCTTTTAATGGTTCATAACGAAGGAAATATCAGTCTTCTAACCATGATGGACACCCATATCATTTTAGTAGGCATAGACAAAATAGTCCCAACCCTGGAAGATGCAGTTTCAGTGGTTAAACTGGAAACCATCTACGCCACAGGAAAAACCGTCCCCGCATACATGAATGTTGTATCCTCACCGTCAAAAACTGCCGATATTGAACAGATCTTATTGAAAGATATGTATGGTGCCAAACGGGTGATACTGATACTCCTGGATAACGGAAGAACCAAGGCTCACGAAGAAAACAAGGAGTGCTTATGGTGCATTGGATGCGGAGCTTGCATTGTAAACTGCCCAGTATACACCACTCTTGGACCTGAATTCGGATACTTACGTCACCTAGGTGGTAGGGGGATCGTTCTAAGTAAATATATTGATAATGATGAAGTATGTTTTGATTCAGGCCTGTACAAATGTACATTATGTGGACAGTGCACCAATGAATGTCCAGTGGAAATTCCCACCAACAAAATGTTCGAGGAATTACGAGGAAAATCTGTTAAAAAAGGATTATACACCCAAGAACATTTGAAAATTAAAAATACTATTAAAAAAAGTAGATCTCCATTTGGAAAAGAAAATAAATAAAGAAATGAGAGAATTAACCCGTAATAAATAGGTATTATGCTTGAATCATAGGTTTTAAATATTAGTTAGAAGACTTGATTAATAATAAATAGGAGGAATCATATTTGCTTCTCTTGATCAGTCCCATAAACACCCAAGAAGCACGAGAAGCCATCAATGGCGGTGCAGATATAATTGATGTTAAAAATCCTAAAGAAGGATCCCTGGGGGCTAATTTCCCCTGGGTAATTAAAAAAATTCGCGAAATAACTCCCAAGAATATGCAGGTCAGTGCAACCTTAGGGGATGTGCCCTACAAACCAGGAACAGTTTCTCTGGCAGCTGCCGGTGCAGTAGTTTCCGGAGCCGATTACATCAAAGTAGGATTATACGGCACGAAAAATTATTCCGAGGCCTTGGAAGTTATGGAAAATGTGGTTAAAACTGCTAATATGTATAATTCTGATGTAATAGTAGTGGCTTCTGGTTATGCTGATGCACATCGTGTGGGAGCCATTGATCCCATGGAAATTCCAAAAGTAGCAGCAGACAGTGGTTCGGATCTGGCAATGGTGGACACCGCAGTTAAAGATGGTAAAACCTTATTTGACTTCATGGACCCAGAAACCATTTCCCAATTCACAGAACAAGCCCATGACTATGGTCTTAAATCAGCACTTGCCGGTTCAGTGACCCAAGATCAACTTTCTCTCCTGGCAGAGTTAGGTTGTGATGTTGCCGGAATTCGTGGAGCAGCATGCATAGGTGGAGACCGTAATTCCGGAAGCATTCATCATGAAGCTGTAGCCCGACTAAAACAGATGGTGGAAAGCTTTTAATCGATCCTTTAAAATGAAAAAATTCAAAATTAATTTATTTATCCAAAAACGTGGTAGAATGGAGGAAAAATGTTATGTTTTCAGATAAACTAAACAAAGCCCCAGAAGGTTTCACTTTTGATGATTTTTTACTGTTACCTTCTCAATCAAACATTGAACCTAAAGATGTAAACACTCAAAGCAGGGTTTCCAGAAATTACAGCTTTAACATCCCCATTATAAGTTCTGCCATGGACACAGTTACCGAATCAGAGATGGCCATTGCACTAGCTCAGGAAGGTGGTTTAGGAGTTATTCATCGTAACATGACCATTAAAGAACAGGTAGCTGAAGTTGAAAAAGTCAAACGTTCCGAAGATCTCACTATTAGAGACGTTATAACCACTTCTCCTGAAAGCTCCATACACGAAGCAAACATTATTATGGATTTGGAAGATGTCAGTGGGCTGCCAGTGGTGGAAAACGGAACAATTATCGGTATCATCAGTCGCCGTGATATTAAACCCATTATCAACTCTGATGCTCAGAAAAAGGTTCGTGATTTCATGACTGAAGAAGTGGTTACCATCAGTGAATCAACCACACCTGAAGAAGCATTAGACATAGCTTATGACAATAAGGTGGAAAGGTTACCTGTTGTTCAAAAAAATCGTATTGTGGGCATAGTCACCATAAGGGATATATTGGAACGTAAAAAACATCCCTATGCAGTTCGTGATTCTGATGGACGATTCATTGTAGCAGCAGCTACTGGCCCTTTTGATCATGAAAGAGCAATAGCCCTTGATAAATCTGGAGTTGATATTATTGCAGTGGATGTGGCTCACGCTCACAAACCCAGTATTATCAAATCTGCCAAAAAAATGAAGGATAATATTGAAGCAGACTTGATTGTGGGAAACATTGCAACCAGCCAAGCAGCAGAAGACCTAATTTCTGGGGATGTGGATGGTCTTAAAGTAGGAATCGGACCAGGATCCATATGCACTACCAGGATAATCGCTGGAGTAGGAGTACCACAGTTAACAGCCATTTCAGATGTTGCAGATGTAGCAAAAGATCATGGTGTTCCAGTTATAGGTGATGGTGGGCTCAGATACTCAGGTGACATTGCCAAAGCCATTGCAGTAGGGGCAGACTCAGTCATGGTTGGTAGTTTACTTGCTGGAACTTCTGAATCTCCTGGTGACGTGGTTATAATGAACGGCCGTAAATTTAAACAGTACAGAGGAATGGGATCATTAGGTGCCATGACTGGCGGTTCTGGAGCAGGCACTGACCGTTACTTCCAGGAAGTTAAAGGGCCGATGAAGCATGCAAAACTGGTGCCGGAAGGAGTTGAAGGAGTTGTACCCTACAAAGGACCAGTTACTGAAATAATATTCCAGCTTATGGGTGGTCTTAAAGCCTCCATGGGTTACTGCGGTGCTATTAACATTGGAGAAATGTGGGAAAAAGCCCGTTTTGTCCGGATCACCTCTAGTGGAATGACAGAAAGTCATCCCCACGACTTGCTTATAACTAATGAAAGCCCTAACTATCCTACCAGTCGTTTGATGTAATTATAAGACTTTTTAGGATTTCTTATTTTTATGAGATCGTGTGTTATACTATGTGGTGGCAGAAGCCGGCGTATGGGACAGGATAAGGGATTAATGATTTTAGGAGGAAAACCAGCCTTAATTCACTTACTGGAAACTCTTAACCCTCTTGTTGATGAAATAATCCTGGTTTTACGCGACAAAAAACAGCTCCAATCCTATCAAAAGCTCATTGAAAAGTTTACAATCAACAGGGAAGATCATTATCCTCCCATGAAACTGGTAATAGATCTTAAAACTGATCAAGGTCCTCTTTTGGGATTACTAACTGGTTTATCTTATATTAAAGCTAGGGGTGCCCTGGTTTTACCATGTGATTCCCCCTTTGTTTCTAGAAATTTTATTAAAAAAACATTCCAGATAACTGAAGATAACCCAGAAAAAAAAGTCATGGCCGTGGTCCCTAAATGGTCTGATGGTTCTGTAGAACCTTTACATTCATATTATCTCAAAGAATGCATACCCTTCATTGAAGATATATTAAATAAGGGATTGAAGGATGTAAAATCACTACTCAAATATATTGATGTTGATTATGTTGGTGTTGAAATTCTTGATCCTGAAAAAGCCAGTTTCCGGAATCTTAACAGTCCAGAAGATCTAAAATAAGTATTTGTTTTTCAAGATTTATAGGAATTTATTCAAATTGGTTAGCTAATTTTAAAGAAACCTATAGATGATACAAGATATTTAAAAATGATAGATTTAAATAAAAATCAGAGATTATACAGTTTAAATAGGTTAAAGAGATTGCCAGGAGTTATGGGAATTGTGGGGGAGAAATTCTTTTTTTATATTGATATTTTTTCCACTGCAGAAATATCGTCAATAGGCGAGATATCCACAGTACCCGGGTTTCTTCCCATTTCCAGGAAGAACTTATTCACCCTTTCAATCATATCGATATATTCCCTTTTTTCTATGCGGCACCCGTCAATTACCGCATATTTTGGTAGGTCTCCATTTGCTCTTTTAAATTTTAATACCTTATCAACCATTCTTCTATATTGCTCGAGAGTCAAACTCTCCATTGCATCGACCACATTAATTTTATAAGTATGTTGGTGGCTATGCATAAAAAGGTTACGGATTGTGGTGGTTTAATTTAAAAAAACAATGGTAATAAAAAATTTTTTTAAAAAAAAAATTATTAGGGTTTTTCTAGACGAGCCATCTATATGCTGATTATTTAATCATCACTTGTGAATCTGGATCAAAAGGATTAGTTCTCACAGCTAGGGAGAACAGATAAGGGTAATATTTTTCGAGATGTTCCATATACTGCAACCATTCCTGAATCAGGAGACTGTAAACCCGTACTGTATCACCATTCAAATGATGATAGTCAGTTATAGATAGATTTGTAATATTTTCCCTTTTTTCCAGCTCCTCCATCAGATGGAAAACTGCCCAAAGCAAGTTGGTGAATGTTTCGTGCTCTAATAAGTTGGGGTTCTCCAGTAATGCAAGTAAGAATTTTCTCCTATGGACTAAAAATTTTTTGGTGTGTTCTAAAAATTTTATGGATTCTGGGTTTTCATTGTTTATGTGCAAAGCATAATCAAAGGTTTTAACCCTTTTTTTTGCAGTTTGGAAGTTTTTGCGAGACCATGAAGTTTTGACCATTAATTCATCCCGGATTTCCACAGTATCAGGGTCGAATTCTACAATAGCACCCATTAATTCTGTTCCCACTTCACTGAAGAATACCCCAATTACCATGTTTAGTTTTTCCATCATCAACTTTTTCTCTCTGCTGCTGATGGCATTTTCAACCAACAGCACTACAAATAATACTTCAATGGGTAAAAAAGCAATATCACTCCCAATATAAAAAAATATAGTATGAGCATCATTAAAAATTAGATAATGACTCGCATAAAGCAATGCAGATAGTACAAGTAGGAAAATTCCGAGCTTCACTCTCCAATCAAAATTTTTAGATAAATCCATTATTTCCACCTATTAATTACTATAACGTTACGTTGTGACTTTAGATTAAAAAATTATGTTTTATTTTAAATTACAGAATATGAACCACTTTGAATTGTAAAGTGCATATTAAAAACTGTTAAAAAAAAATCATTATTAAAGCTGAATTATAAATTTTTTTTAACCGCACAGATGATGGTGATTGGATTTCGTCCCATCATCATGGTACCTCTTTTGATGATCTTCCCTTTAGCAATGGTTACCTCAACCACTTCTGGAGACAGTCCCATTTTTTTAAGGGTTTGAACTGCTTCGACTCTTGTTTCAAGTAGAATAGAAGTTATCACTATTCTACCATCTTTTTTGAGTTTTTCGATTCCTTTGCTGATTATCTGTGAAAGGTCACCACTACTCCCGCCCACTAAGAGCACATCAAATGGATCTAGATTTTGGATTACTTTAAGAGCGTCTCCTTTGATGAGTTGAACCTTTTCTTCGAGTTCATGTTTTTTAACATTTTTTGAAGTAATTTTTATGGCTTCTGGATTTTTATCTAGAGCTATGACCTTTTTAGCCAGTTGAGCTGATTCAACTGTGAATCCACCACTACCACAACCAACATCCACTACAAGATCAGCACTGGTTATCATAGCCTTACACATTACCAGGCATCTGATTTCTTCCTTGCTTGGTCCTGGAACCTGATCCGACTGTATGAAATCATCATCACGGATCATGGGACTTCCCCTTGCCATCTCTGGTAGAGGTGATGGTCAATATTTAGTACATCCAATATTTTACCCACTAGAAAATCAACCAATTCATCCATGTTCTTCGGCTGATGATAAAAGGCAGGCATTGCTGGTAAGATTATACCACCCTCCTGACTGATCTTCAACATATTTTCAAGATGAACTGTGCGTAATGGAGTTTCTCTAGGGACTAGTATCAGTTTTCTTCTCTCCTTCAAGGCCACGTCAGCTGCACGGGTAACTGCATTATCACCAAATCCTGTTGATATTGCTGAAATGGTTTTCATGGTGCATGGAATTATGATCATTGATTCAAAGCGACACGACCCACTGTTAATGACACTGGTAAGATCATCTGGTTTGTAAAAATGATTGCAAAGTTGTTTTAGATGGTTTTCATTGATCCCCATCTCATATTCCAATATAAACCGTGCGGGTTCGGTTACCACCAGTGCAGTGTCTTTTTCCATTTTTTTTAAAAACTCCAAGAGTCGGATACCATAAACAACACCACTTGCTCCAGTAATGGCTACAACTATCATCTTAATCACTATCCAGGATATATATTCTTAATTACTATCTTAATGTGCTTTGTATAATTATTTGAACATTAATTTCTAGGATATTCTGTTAATTTTTTCAGAATTTTCATCCTTGAATTTCCAGGTATTCTTGGAAGTTGAGTTTTAAGGCATGGTCAGCGTATTGTTCTGGCAAGTATATGCACAGATCAGCATGGTTAAATCGAGCGTCCTTCAAAGCCTTAACCAAGGTGGAAACATCTCCTAATTTAACAGTATCACCATTAACTGATACTGGAGTGCTCATTTCATGGAATGATGGGTATTCCGGGATATCAACTAATATATGGTCTTGGTGAACTCCTAATTCTTCAGCGATTTCTTCTTCAATTTTGTTGATCTTTAACTGCAATTTAAATATAGACTGAGGGTGGATTGTTTCATCGATTTTAAGGGAGTAAACACGTTTATAAAGTTGTCTAGTGTCGATTCGGGTGATGATATCACGGATGTATCCTTTTTGCAGCCTTGCAGCTGAAATAATATCTGTATCATCGTATTTATATATCTCGTTGCCATTGATCGTCTTGGTTTTAATCAGTTTCTTGAGACAGCGTCTGAACATGGAATTTACAATTCTGGTTGTGTGGTGCTGGTAAACACTTGGATACATGAAATAACGGGCAAGTAACATGGATTCAGCTGCTTGAACTCCTTTTTCTTTAAGTAACAACCTATCATCCAGTTTCATATTATAAATAAGGCGTTCAACATCGATCACCCCATATGCAACCCCGGTGTAATAGGAATCCCGTAATAAATAGTCCATTCGGTCGACGTCGAGTTCTCCGGATATTATCTGCCCTAAAGGTCCTTTGCCACTGATGACTGTTATTACTTCTTTTATGGAAAATTTTTCCGATAATATGTCGCCTAGTTGTGATTTTTTAATGAGTTTATAGGTGAGTTTTTCATGAGATGTATCTATAACCCCTTCAGAAACATGGGAAAATGGCCCATGACCGGCATCATGGAGAATGGCGCAGCTTCTGACCAGTGTCTGAGTATGTTCATCCAAACCTAGGTTTTCAGCCAGGCGTGAAGCTAGATACATGGTACCAATGGAGTGTTCGAAGCGACTGTGATTGGCACCAGGGTATACCAGATAAGTGAATCCTAATTGTTTAATCCGTCTTAAACGCTGAATTTCTGGTGCGTCAATTAAACGGATCTCAAACTCTTCTAACTGAAGATTTCCATGTACACTGTCCCTTATAGACTTCAAGTTATCTCCCCCTCTTAATCAAACCTAATTGTAATATTTAGAGGATTAATAATAGATAAATTTTGATGATGTTTCTTTTTATTGTGATGAAGGAATTATTATTTAAGGTTAGGTTACTGGTAAACCAGTCAGGTAGTTTCCTATTATCGGAGTGAAGTTAGCTTCAATTATTGCGGCAATGAATAGTAGTATGATGGCAATTGCAAGCAATGCGATAGAATCCTTAAATTTCCAGTACTGGTCATTAACTGGTATTTTACTTACTATATTTTTTATTAAACCGATGATTAGGGTTGAAATCCTGAATCCTGCGGCACCAGCTATTATAAGGGCTGGAAGTTCAAAAATACCGTGAGGCATTGTGAAGGCAATAAAATGCCAGGGAGTAAAAATTCCAGAAGCAGTGCTAAAACTGCCATGAATTACATATCCAAAAAAAGCTCCTAAAAAGAATCCGTTAAATGATAAACTTATTATCGGGACTATTACGATTAACCCACCAATGAACATGACCAGAACTGCTTGAAGATTTTTTATGAATATTGAAAATGTGCTTAGTTCAACGATGATTCCTCGTAGTAGTTTTAAATATGTTTTAAGAAAATTTTCAAAATAATTTGATAAAAAGTAGCCAAACAAAATACCTAAAAATAAGAAACCTAAAAATATTCCGGTTGAAATTGTTAAAAGCAGTTTGTTCCGTTGATAAAGACTTGTTAAAAACGTAACATACCTCTTTCCAGAAATATTTAGAGAAACTATCTTAGACATTGGATTTCTTCCTATATTTCAATGAAATTATCTATACTGAAATAACATGGTAAAATTGTTTAAAAGAAAATTGATTATTTTGGATTGACAGTTAACCTCCGGACATTATTATATTAGTTCCGGCACTTCCCTGCTCCTCTTTTTTGAAGTCCAATTCATATTTCACTCTTTCAACAATTTCTTCCAGGGCAGCCCGGGTTTCATGACGGTGTGCCCCTGCCACTGCAGCCAGGAACATCGGATCACCAGGTTTGAACTGTCCTAAATAGTGGATTACTCCTATAAATTTTACTTTATGCTTTTTTTTAACTTCTTGAAGTATGATTTCTAGTTTTTCTTCAGTTTTTTTATGATCAGGAAGGCTTAGAATGATTCTATCCGTTGTTTTTAACCTGTCTTTACCTCTCACTATTCCTTCAAAGGTGAATATAGCACCGCACTCATCAATAGTGGGTTGTTCCTTTATTTGTTCAGTTAATTCCTCTATGGTGATGGTTCGATCATCATCGATGATTTTTGCTATTATCATATTGAATCACTGACCTCTTTTCTGGCCAGGTGTTTAATTCGTGAAATGCCTTTGATTTCATGGATAACTTCAACTACTGATTCTGGGAGTAATTGATCCCATTTTTCATCGGCAAGCATCCTCCGTCTGACTTCAGTGCCAGAATAAATTTCTCGGTTGAAAAGGGGTGGTTGAGTAACTTGATATCCTTTTTCAGTGAAAAGTCTCTGGACCAGGGGATTACCTGAATACACATGTTCAAAGGGAGGGGTTAGCATCTCCATATGAGCTACCCATAGGGAATTACACTCAATATCTTGGACTGGTATAATGTAATAATTTGAGGCTGGTATGCCGTTTTCTGCCAGGGCTTTACTGAGCATCATCATCCTTTCACCAGCAGTGAAAGGATCCTTTATGGTGTGACTAAGCTGTGCACTACCAATGCCAATAATAACTTCTTCTACTTCTCCCAAGATCCTTTTAATTACCTGCAGATGTCCCTGATGCACTGGTTGCATCCTTCCAACAAGCAGTCCTCTCATAATAACACACCATGATTTCGATAATTATACTTTATTTTATTAAAAAATTGCATTATCTAGTATCCATTTTCCCAGTAAACACTATTTTTTTTAAGATTTTATTCTATTATTTTAACTCTGATAAGATTACTTTCAGACCATAGCTGTTCTGGCTTAACAGTTGAACAATAAAAACCATGCAAAGGCCTGGGAGTTGCAAGCCACACATTCCACAACCCATACACAAATCAATGCACTCCCCTTATATGTTTAATATAAAATTTATATCTGAACTTTTCTTAAATGGATTTATTTGTAAGTTTTATTTGTACAATCATAAATAATTAACCTAAAAACATCAACTTGATAAATTATCAGATTATAATACATTAAAGCTAGATATTTGTAATTATCTATCTTTGTGGGGATGATGTCCACATTATGCAGCATAATAAGTTATAATATGCTCTTTTTGATGCAATAATCAGGGTTTTTTATAAGTTGTCTATGGTATATTTAAAGATGGAAAAAATGCAAATATAAAATAGAATAAGCTATATATCCAGAGATGTGTAACAAGAATAGTGTCTTATATTTTATCGATGATTAATTATTTTAACAGTCCACGGTAATCCAATTTTGATTAAAAAAAGATAATAACGGTGATATGAATGATTAAGATTAAAAATCTATCAAAAACATTCACAATGGAAGATGGCCTAAAAATCAAGGCCTTGGATAATGTTAACTTGGAAGTTGCAGATGGAGAAATTTTAGGCATCATTGGGAGAAGTGGATCGGGTAAAAGTAGTCTTTTACGTGTGTTGAGGGGTGTGGAACCATTCGAAGAGGGAGAAATAGAGATTGGTGATGTTAAAGTTGGTTCAGACTCAAGTAGTTACTACTTTCGCAAGTTACGCGAAGTAACTGCTATCCATCTCCAGCGATCTTTTGGATTATGGTCTGAAACAACATTGAATAATGTTATAAGGAAGTTATATGGCTCTAAATACGGTGATGAAGCATTAACTGATTTTGATTTTGCTTATGATGAATTTAAAGATGAAGCAATGGAAATTCTGCGAGTGGTTGGTTTGGATCATAAGGCTGATCACTTTGCACCGGTGCTAAGTGGTGGTGAAAAACAAAGACTTATTATGGCCCGACAATTAGCCAAAAAGCCAAAAGTTCTCTTATTAGATGAACCTGCCACCATGTCGTGCCCTAAAACTAAACAGGAAATATTAAATTCAATAAAGAAAATCAATGAAGATTTAGGAGTAACTGTTATATTAGTATCACACCTACCTGAAGTTCATCGTTACTTATCTCAACGTCTGGTATTAATGGAAAATGGACATATAGTCAGTGAAGGAACACCAGATGATATTATAAAAAGATTCTTAAAAGATATGGAGCCTAAAATAACTGAAAAAAGTTCAGAGAAGTTTGGTGATACATTAATAAAAGCTAAAGACTTGAAAAGAAAGTTTTATCTCCTTAAAGGAGGTAATGTTCTAGAGTTAAAGGATGTTAATTTTGATATTAAAGAAGGTGAAATTGTTTCCCTTATAGGCCCCAGCGGTGCTGGAAAAACAGTCCTACTCCGTATAGTCGGTGGTCTGGATCAGCCAGACGAAGGAGAAGTATCATTTAAACTTGAAGACCAATGGGTGGATATGCACCAACCCGGTATTAATCGGATGAAAGTCCGTAGACAAATGGGATTCATGCACCAAGAATTCGCCCTAGTTCACCATGCCCGTGTTAGAGACCAAATAGCAGCACGATTAGGAGTTAAAGGAATAAAAGTTGTGGACAAAGCCAAGAAGAAAGCTGAAGAATTAGGTATTAGTGACCTTGCATTAGATGTACTTTACAATTTAACAGATCTGCCAGAAAACGAAGCTAAAGATCGTCTAGAACAGATAGGTCTCTCCCCAGATATTTTGGAAACACTTTTCCCCAGTTTTCCAGATAATAAAATTAAAGAATATGCAGAACCCGTGTTTAAAGCTTTGAATCTGCCAATGGATATTCTTAACAGAAGATCATATGAATTATCAGGCGGACAAAAGGTTAGAGCCACACTGGCACTGGTACTAACATCAAACCCTAAAGTACTAATATTAGACGAACCATTTGGTGATCTGGATCCAATTACTCTTAGAATGGTTTCAAACTCCCTGAAACATATAAATCAGGAATTTAATACCACCATACTTATGGTCAGCCATCATATTGATTTCATTGAAGAATTAGCCACCAGAGCTATACGTATGGATGATGGTAAGATTATTGGTGATGGAAATCCAGAGGAAGAATGTGATGAATTCATCAAAAGCTGTGGAGCAGATTATCTTAAAGACAACAAGGATTGGAAGAAAAAAATAGCCGAAAAATAATGCAATTACATAGGTATTGCTTGTGGGATGTAATAAATTTTTTAAAAAAACAGATCATAGTAGATAATAATCAATTCCAATCAGTTTGAAGAGTTGTTATAAATGAAATTCACAAATATGGATGTAGAAAACTTTTACCGGGTACTTGCACCTCGACCAACAATCATAGTAACTACTATTAGCCCTGATGGGAAGATTAATGCTGCCCCTTTTTCCTTTACCATGCCAGTATCCAGCAATCCCCCCTTAATTGCCGTGTCATCATCTCCCAATCACCATACTTACCAGAACATTGAACAAACCAATGAAATGGTGATAAACATTCCTTCTGAGGACATACTCCCTGAATTATGGATTACCAGTGAAAAATTCCCTCAAGGAGTAAATGAGATTGAAAAATCAGGATTGACCCAGATGCCATCACAAAAGGTTGCACCACCATGGATCGGAGAATGTATAGCACATATGGAATGTCGTGTAGAGAGGATTCTTGAATGCGGTGACCACAACTTAGTGCTGGGTGAAGTGTTGAAGGTTGCTGCCCGGGAAGATGCCATCAAAGAAGGACTCCTAAACGTGGAAAAAGCTAAACCCATACTGCATCTTGGTGGGAAAGACTTTGTAGTGGGAGATCATCACCGGATACTCAAGGATTAAAACACCCCCAATTGATAAACAATTGAGGGAAATTAAATTTTCAATAAATATAGGATGGTTAAAAACATGTTCGACAATATAATGGTTCCTACAGATGGATCAGAATATGCGCAAAGGGCAGAAGATATGGCACTGGCCATGGCGAAAGAATTGGACTCTAAAGTGGTTGCAGTTCATATCATTGATGATAAGTTGATCTATCCCTTTGAAGTATTGGAGGATGAAGGAAAGACCATCCTCAATAATGTTCAAAAGAAGGGTCAAAAAACTGGTGTTGAAGTCCATGAAATATTGATTGTAGGAAGCCCCTTGCATGATATGAAAAAGATCGCTCAAAAGGCCGGAGCTGACTTGGTGGTTATAAGCCCCCATGGAAAATCCGGTTTGGAAAAATTATTAATGGGCAGTGTTGCCGAAAACACCATCAAAACAATTGACTTACCAATTTTACTGGTAAAATGATCTTACCTTTTTTTTAGACATATCCCCTCATGTAATCAACTAGTGCACAATCCATGAGAATGGAGACTATATTCCAAGAAAATAGTTTCAAGAGGGAAAAAAACTATTATTTAACCCATAGAAGATTATCCTCATCTAATCCTGCTTTAATACTTATTCGAAGTGATTTTAATTCTTGGGATATATTAAACCCAGAAAAATAAACTAGGAATATAACCATAGTATTATTAATCAGGAATGAACATAAAAATATAAAAAATTATCTTAATTGAAAAGTGTGAAAAAGGGTCTAAAAAAGTCTGGTGGAAGATAATCACCCCCTGGTTATACGCAAAAATTTGTTAACTTGGATTTGCGGAGGAATTTTATAATGCACAGATACAAATGTAAAGTATGTAATTATATCTACGATCCTGAAAATGGAGAACCCAGAACCAACACACCCCCTGGAACCGCCTTTGAAGACTTACCCGAAGAATGGACCTGTCCCAAGTGTGGAGCTGGGAAATTCCGATTTATAAAATTATTAAATTGATACTGATCGTAAACAAAATCTTCTTTTAGTATTTTTCAATTTCATGTACTTACCATGAATTTAATTAAAAAAAGAGGTGTTTGAATATGCAAAAATATTTGTGCAAACCTTGTGGATACATCTACGACCCTGAAGAAGGAGATGACGTGGGAGGAATAGCTCCCGGGACTGCCTTTGAAGATCTTCCAGATGATTGGGTGTGCCCATTGTGCGGTGCTGGTAAAGATATGTTCGAACCGGTAGATTAAAGATTTAATAGGGGTTGATAAATATGTTAGATGAGAAGATGAGGGAATCTCTGAACTTCCAGTTAAACCGAGAACTCTACTCTGGTTATCTATACCTAGCCATGGCTGCTTATTTCGAAGACCAGGACTTACCCGGATTTGGTAACTGGATGAGAATCCAAGGTCAGGAAGAGTTAAGCCATGCCATGAAGTTCTACGATTACCTGGTGCAGAAAGGTAGCAGAGTTCAACTTGCTGAAATAGAAACACCACAAAAAGAGTGGGATTCTCCTTTAGCTGTTTTTGAACAAGTTTATGAGCATGAAAAGATGGTCACTGGACTGATAAATGACCTGGTTGACCTGGCAATTGAACTCAAAGATCATGCCACCAACAACTTCCTCCAATGGTTTGTAGCAGAACAAGTGGAAGAAGAAGAGTCTTCAAGTGGAGTTCTCCATAAAGTCAAAATGGTTGGAGAATCAAACAGAGGACTGTACATGTTGGATCAGGAACTAGGACAAAGAATAGCCCCCACTGACTAATGACAAAACCCCTTTTTTACTATTTTTTTCTATTTTATTCTCCCTTTTTTATAATAAAATTCCATGTTCTTTTAAAATAATTATATCCACTAAATATTGCTTTTAAAAAAAAAGTAACTACTTTTTTTTACTAAAACTTACATCATTAATTAAAAATTTTTTTTTTTAGAAGTCTTAAAATCCAAAATTCATTTGTTCCAGGATTAAATAACAACTAATAAATAAAAATAATGATAAAATTAAGAGTAGTAAAAAGACTATCCAGACGCACCCCAATTAAGTACACTCACTGTTTGGAGAGTTTTTACAAAAACTAAAAACAGCAATAAATATAATTAATGCTTTGACTGGTGGTTAATGCTACCAAATTATCATCAATGGTAGATGATGGCTAAATAATACTTGAAATCCTAAAAGGAGTGAAATATTATGGCAAAAAAAATATATGAACTACCTCCACTTCCCTATGGATATGGAGATTTGGCACCTCACATTTCTGAGGAACAGTTGAAGATACACCACGAAAAACATCACCAAGCATATGTAGATGGTGCTAATGCAATTTTAAACAAGTTTGACAGCCGTTCGAATATGGAATTTGATGTTAAGGCAGTGGCCAAGGAATTATCATTCCATGTAGGTGGATTCGTACTGCACAAACTTTTCTGGGAAAACATGGCCCCAGCACCAAAAGGAGGAGGAGCACCCACCGGAACCCTTGCCAAATATATTAACAAAGATTTTGGATCCTTCGAAAGATTTAAACAAGAATTTTCCCAAACAGCCATAAGCACTGAAGGTTCAGGTTGGGCTGCTTTAACAGTGTGCCGAGCTACAGACCGCCTCTTCATCACACAAATCGAAAAACACAATGTAAATGTAATACCCCACTTCCAAGTTTTAATGGTGCTGGATGTCTGGGAACATGCCTACTACTTGGACTATAAGAATGTGCGACCAGACTATGTAGGGGCATTCTGGAACATTGTAAACTGGGAAGAAGTGAACAGACGACTGGAGATCGAACTTTTAGCTGGTAGTCTCAATCTAGTTGATAATCGCAGAATACTGGACATAAAAGTGGAAGAGTTCAAAGAAAATTTCGATAATTGGCTTAAAACAATTTAAAAAAAAACACCCCCTTTTTTTTTATTCACTTTTTTTAATAATCAAATAAATTTAATAACCCGGTTCATATATCACCCATATTTCAACTGTGCATATTCTTCTGGAGGCCCATACCAATCCCCTCCACTTTGTTCATGTATCATCCATATTTCAACTGTGCAGGATAATTTAGTAATAGATAAATATCATTCTTTTTATAAATGAAAATAATATAGTAAAATACTAAAAAAGGACTTAATAGAACATATTGTAAATATCAATTAACATCAAGGAGATTTTTTTTGGTATTGAAGCTAACAAGACTGTTATAATTGCCATTAATCGAGGTGTAGGAAATGATCTGGAATGAAAAGGATGAGTGCATGTCAGTCCAGGAAAGAGAAGAATTACAGCTTAAAAGATTACAAGAAGTAGTTAAAAAAGCTTATGATAATGTACCCTATTATCATCATAGATTTGACCAGGAAGGAGTAGACCCTGAAGATATCCAAAACCTTAAAGACATTGAAAAATTACCATTCACCAGTAAAAACGACCTCAGAGACGCCTACCCCTTTGGCATGTTTGCAGTTCCAAGTGATGATATTGTGGAAGTACACACATCCTCTGGAACAACTGGAAAGCCAACTGTTTCTGGATACACAGAAAAAGACATAAACATCTGGAGTGAAGTAATGGCCAGAGCACTTAGCATGGCAGGTGCCACCAGAAAAGATGTTATACAGAATTGTTACGGTTATGGTCTGTTTACTGGAGGGTTAGGCATACATTATGGAACTCAAAAAGTTGGGGCTACTGTAATTCCCATAAGTGCCGGTAACACCCAACGTCAAATCGAGATAATGCAAGACTTCCAGACCACAATCATCACTTGCACCCCCAGTTATGCCCTGTACCTGGCTGAAGTATTGGAAAAAGAAGGCATTAGTACCCGTGATCTTAAATTGAAAGCAGGAGTCTTAGGTGCGGAGATGTGGACTGAAGAAATGAGAAACCAAATCGAAAAGAGATTAAATCTCTCCGCATTGAATATCTATGGACTAACTGAGATCATTGGTCCGGGAGTGGCCCAAGAATGCGAAGTTAAAAAAGGTCTTCACATCTTTGATGATCATTTTTATCCAGAAATCATTGATCCTACCACACTAGAAACATTACCCCATGGAGAAAAAGGAGAACTTGTCCTAACAACACTTACCAGGGAGGGAATGCCAATAATACGTTTCAGAACCAAAGATATGACTGCCCTGCATAATGGAGCCTGCGTATGTGGGAGGACCAATATTAAAATGGATCGAATCACTGGAAGATCAGATGATATGCTCAAAATTAGAGGAGTTATTGTTTACCCATCACAGATTGAACGAGCCTTGCTTAAAATACCTGGAATGGAACCAGTCTACCAGATTGTTATCACCAGACCACAGCAACTGGATGAACTGGAAGTTCATGTCGAAACTTCCCCTGCACTTTTTTCTGATGAAGTGAAACATGTTGAACAGGTGAAAAAATCTATAGAAAAACAAATCCATGACGAAATAGGGTTAAGAGTTGCTGTTAACTTGGTTGAACCTGAAAGCTTACCTCGAAGTGAGGGTAAAGCAGTTCGGGTTGTTGATAAACGGAATTTTAATTAAGTCGTATATTATTATCCAAATTAGGTTAGAATTTGCAGGATACAATAAAAGGGGGATTGTGAAATGAAGATAAAACAAATTTCAGTGTTTCTGGAAAATAGAAAAGGAAGACTTTGGAAAGCGTTGAATGTATTGTCTAATGCTGGTGTCAATATCAGAGCCCTTTCCATTGCCGATACTTCTGAATTCGGCATTTTGCGCATGATTGTTCCAGAACCTGAACTGGCTGAAGAGATACTTGTCCAGAACAATTTTGTGGTTAAAGTAAATGACGTTATTGCTGTGGAAGTTTCTGATGAGCCTGGAGGATTGGATGCTGTTTTGGGACTTTTGAACAATGCTGATGTGAATGTTGAATACATTTATGCTTTTGTTGAAAAGAAAACCAATAAGGCAATTGTTGTAATTCGTACTGAGGATCTGAATGCAAGTATTCAAGTTTTAGATGATGGTGGAGTTACTATTCTCTCAACAGACGAAGTTAACATGCTTTAGATGAAGTAAAAACACTACCTCATTTCAATTTTTTTTTAAAAAAAAATATTCAATTTTCCCTATTTTTCCCTGTTTTTAATTAGATGTATAAACAAATTATGGGTTGATCTGGATTATGCCATTAGTAAATCTGTTTATACCCCGCAGTCATGCTATTTCTAGGTTATTTTAAAAAAATAATGAGTTTAATAGAAATTAGATCATAATGAGGGTGCAGGGAGTCTGAATAATAATTTGTGCAGATTCCCTCTTTATCATCCAACGTTTATTTTAAATACGTTCCAGGTATTTGTTTTTTATCTGTTCGAATTCTTCCTGAGTTATGGCACCAATATCCAGAAGGTCTTTGGCCTTTTTGATCTTAGCCATAGGGTCAATGTTTTCCTCTTCAGATTCATCTAATTGTTCAGTTTCGCTGAAAACATTAGATTCTGGTTGAACAACTACTTCATCATCACTGGTTTCTTGAATTGGTTCTGTTTCAGATTCATTATCTGATTTTAAGTGTTCGGGTACTTTTATTTCAGGTATTTCATGAGTTTCCGGAACATTTTCTTCAACTACTTCCTGGGTTGGTTCAGCAACTTCACCGGTTGATTCAGTAGCAACGACCCCTTCAGTAGGCTCAGCAACAACTTCTTCAGTTGATTCAGCAGGTGTTTCCTCAATATCAACTGATTCTTCAAATTTATGTCCACAGATGACACAAAATTTTGCATTTATCTCATTTACCTGGTTACAAGATGGACATAACTTGGAATCACTGACTGGATCTTCATGTTGAGTATCTGCAACTTCTTCGTTAACCAGGGAGGCTCCACACCCCACACAAAACTTGGCACCAGCAGTGTTTGTTGCTTGGCATTGCGGACAGATCACAGTATCTTGTGCTGCTCGACTATCACTGAGGGATGCTCCACACCCCACACAAAACTTGGCACCTTCTTCATTGGGAGTGTTACACTCGGGACAGTTAACAGACCCTTGTGCTGGTGGTTTTCCCTGATAAGGAGTTTCACCTCTTCTTTTAGATTCTAATCTTCTTTTTATTTCTTCACTGGAAACCATGACGTACACCTCACAAATAAAACTTTGTCATAACTTTTTTTAGATGTTAATATTTTGATTTAAACCATTAACTCAATCTAACAATAATTGATACTGTTTATAGTTATAGATTTATTTCCATAATAATTTTATCTTTACTTATTTATGAACGATACTCTAAAAAAGTCACACTTTCCGAAAAAGATCATGATTAATCCTTACATTGTGTTTCGAATGCCCAGTACTGGTTTAAAGTACCATGAAAACCTTTTTCTATAGCTTTTTTGGTAAAATGAGTTGCTTCATGTACAGATTCTTCTAGGGGGAGTCCTTTTACCAGGTAAGCAGTTGCAGCTGCTGAATAGGTGCATCCTGATCCATGGGTGTTTTTGTTGTCTAATTTCCTACCACGAATTATCTTCAGTGAGTTTTGATAGAAAATGTCACTTCCTTCTAAGTGTCCCCCGGTTACTACAGTTGGACAAATCTTTCCCAGTTGGACTGCTACTTTGCAGGCGTCTTTTTCATCTTTAACATCCATTTTGCTGAGTTTGGCTGCTTCGTCGATGTTGGGTGTGGCTAATCTAGCTAGGGGTAACAGATGTTTTTTTAAGGTTCTAGCCATGTTTGCCTGGGATAAGCTGCCACCAGAACCAGCAACCATAACCGGGTCAACCACCAGATTTAACTGATATTCCTTAACCTTCTTGGCAACTACTTTAACAATTTCTGGCGAATATAACATTCCGGTTTTAGCATGTTGAATATCTTCCTCTTCAAGGATCAGATCGATTTGTTGTGCCACGAAATCAGGGTCAACTGTTTTAACTCCTGCCACACGACTAACATTCTGAGCAGTGAGTGCTGTTACAACTGTAGTAGGATAAACACCCAGTGCAGTGAATGTTTTAGCGTCAGCTAGGATACCTGCACCTCCAGATGGATCTAATCCTGCTATAGAAAGGGCCATCATGTTCTTTCAACCCGTAATCGTTCCATTCCATGGTTGGATTTGACTTTAAGTCCTATGTTTTTGAGAAATTTCCTGGTTTCTGTTCCAGAACCGTGGATCATTATTTCACCCAGATCTTCGGCGGTATTCACATCCAAAGAAAGATAGAAAGAATCATATATGTAACAATGCAAACCTAATTTTTGGGCTTGTTTGAGGTGTTGGAAGAAGCTGCAGTCGCCAAACCTCATTTGAACTCCACGTGTAGGTATTAAAAGAGCGTTAGTGCCCCCTCCCTTGGCTGGTGCTATGATGACTGGCCACTTTTCGGCTAATTCAATTATTTCTTGAGTTTGACTTTTTCTAATTAGTGGAATGTCCGATGGGATGATTAAAACTTGATGAGCATGTTCAGAACACCAGTTAACTGCTTGCATCAGTGCACCGTTAAGATCTGTTTCACCTTTCTCTGTTAAGCAAACCACACTTAATTGGCTAACAAAATCAAGGACATCCTTATCTGAACTTATAACTACTACTTCATGGACATTATCCTTTATCGTGTTGATAACATCATTCAACATTGCTTTAAGTAGGTTTTCTCTTTCCAATGGTGTTAGTGTTGGTGATAGTCGTGTTTTTGCTTGTGAAAACCTGGAAACCGGTATGATTGCATATGTTTTTTTCATGTTAATCTTTTTTTTAAATTCCTAGATTAAGCCTTAACCACTGCCTTAAATCGTTAAACCATTTGTTTGCACTACTTGAGTCTGAGGTGCTGGAAATGTTTTTTATAGTCGTGTTGGTCATGTTAAACTGTTCCATGACACTGTTTTTAGCGATTGACAAATTATTTCGAAGTTGATAATATCTTATTCCCTGATTTTCCACCAGAGCCATGGCTTCACCACTGTAAGGGTTTACATTTCCTTTCCCAACAATAATCCATATCTGTAACTGAGATTTAGTGGCGTTTTGAAGGTTGGAAGGATTAGAATAGTCAATTATTTGCTTTATTTCGGGCGAAACAGTTCCTGAAGGTTTTAATGTTTTTTGAGGGATTGCTTTTTGATTTGGCTCTATGCAGTAAGTTTGGATAGAATCGTTGCTATTGGGGCTAATTTTCTTATTTTCGATGATCACCAGATCCTGTGATTCCTCACTTTTAAGGATGGTTCCCTTATACACCACCACTGGTTGGCTCCCATTATTTTTCACAGATACATTGTGTGGGATGCTCCCAGCGTAGGTTTTTTGAACAATGCTGATCTGGTTATCGTTATATGCCTGTTCAAGGCCGATTCCACCCCCATAAAAGAAGCTAAGGGCTCCGCTCCCAAAAGAGAAAACAATTACAGCCGCAATTAGGAATACTAACCTTATATTCATGCCCTACCTCTTAGTTATCTGGATTGTATGCATCTGTCTATGATTATTTTTCTGAATTTTTGAGTGTTTAGTAAAGTTTATTTTTAAAAGTTAAAGTAAAGTTTTATCTTAAATAATAATATCTATTTCATCTTACTTTATTTTTTTTATTGTACCAATTTTATTTAGTCACTATCGGATTAATACTCTGATATTTGTTCTAATAAGTTTTGGCCAAAAGGGCGATGGTTTTAGAGGGTGCACCACAATTAATACATTTTTCATCTGATGATTCTTGGTGTAAACCCAAAATATCTACCTGGACAAATTCTTCAATCTCCTTACCACAAGTTTCACCACCACACCAGTTGAAAGAGATTATTCCCCTATTTTGCATTAATTCTTTGGCTTGTTCTAATGATTTGGCAGGTCGTATGTTTTCATTAAATTTCTGCCATGCTTTATTTTTAAGATTTTGGGTGATGTCAGTTAAGATTTCGTTGATATCATTTATTATGGTTTCATCCTGGTAGTCACAAGATTCTTTCTCCATTGTGTCTCGACGTAGTGTCATCATTTTCTTATTTTCAATATCTCTTGGCCCTATCTCAAGTCGGAGTGGCACTCCCCTCATTTCCCATTCATAATACTTTTTACCTGCCCGTAGGTCTCTATCATCAAAGTGCACGCGTATGCCATTCTTTTTGAGTTTATCGTGTAGTTGACTGCAAAATTCAATAACTTCCTGTGCACCTTTTTTGAAGAGTACTGGTACAATGACCACTTGATAGGGGGCAACGCTTGGAGGAAGTATCAGCCCTGATGAATCACCATGAATACCAATGATGGATGCAATTACCCGGTCTGATAAACCATAACATGTCTGATAAACATGTTGATGTTCACCTTCTGCAGTTTCATAAGTTATATCAAATGTTCGTGCGAATGTCTGACCCAGATTGTGCACAGTACCGATCTGGAGAGTTTTACCATCAGGAAGCAGGGTATCAAAGGCCATGGTATAATCAGCGCCTGGGAATTTATCCCAATCCGGACGCCGGGTAACAATGTATGGTATCCCTACCTGGTCGAAAAAACTTCGGTAAATTTCAATAGCATCTTGAACCTGGTCTTGAGCGCCCTGGGAATCTACATGAATAGTATGAGCTTCTTTAAATGTTGTAATTTCCCTAACTCTTATAAGGGGTCTTGTGTGTTTAGTTTCATAACGGAAAGTGTTTACAACTTGGTAGAATTTCAGGGGAAGGTCTGAGTGAGATCTGACCCATAGTTTAAAAATTGGATACATGGCTGTTTCACTGGTAGGCCGTAGTGCTAGTTTTTTATTAAGAGGGGTTAAACCTCCATGTGTTATCCAGTAAACTTCTTCTTCAAATCCTTTAACATGAATAGCCTCCTTGGCCAGTTCATCTTCGGGGATTAAGAGTGGGAAAAGTACTTCCTCATGATCATCATCTAAGAGTTCTCTGAGTAATTTCAAGGCATACTTTCGTATCTTAAAACCTTGTGGCTGCCAGACATGCATTCCCTTTATAGGATAGCGTGTGTCAATTATCTCTGCTTCTTCAAGGATATTGTGAAACCATTCGCTAAAATTTGACATTTCTTCACCAATAATAAATTGAATAAATATAACAATATAGCTAATATGAATTATTTCTATTCAGTTTTATATTTAGACTAAGTAAGTATAGCTAATATTTGCTAAAATATAATCTTTTCTAGATTGTAAAAAAAAATTGTTAAGAAAGATTATGATTTATCATGTCTGTAATAATTAAATCAAAAATTATTTTATCTTTCAGCCTAAAGAATATATGGAGATTTAAAAAAAGGAGATAAACATGGATTTTAATCGGGTAAAATTACCACGAGAAATACACAGTGGCCCTGGAGTAATAAATGAAACAGGTTCCATCTGCAAGGATTTGAAACTAACCGGTAAGTTATTAGTGGCTACTGGCCCTCATACCTTAAAAATTGCCGGAGAAAAAGTAATAGAAAGTCTTAATGCATATGATTTTGATGCAGATACTGTGATCATTGAAAAACCATCCACTGATGCCGTTTGCCAAGTTCAAGATTGTATGGGTAATGTTGATGCTGTCCTGGGGGTTGGAGGTGGAAAAGTGATTGATGTTGCTAAAATGGCAGCCACCAACTCAGGTGTGCACTCTATAAGCATTCCCACGGCTGCTTCACATGATGGTATTTCCTCCCCCAGAGCTTCCATAAAAAACCAGGAAGGAAGTGTTTCTATGGAAGTTGAACCACCGGTAGGGATCATTGCTGACACACAAATCATCAGCCAAGCACCTTTTCGCCTCTTAGCTGCAGGATGCGGAGATATCATATCAAACTACACTGCAATTCTTGACTGGAAATTAGCCCATCGTTTATTAAATGAAGATTTCAGTGACTCATCAGCTGCTTTATCCCTAATTACTGCAGAAACTATGATTAAATCTGCTGGTGATATTAAAGAAGGACTCATTGAAAGTGCAGCCATAGTAGTGAAGGCTCTGATATCCAGTGGAATGGCCATCAGTATTGCCGGAAATAGCAGACCAGCCAGTGGTGCTGAACATAAATTCAGCCACGCCCTTGACATTATAGCTCCTAAACCTGCCTTGCATGGAGAACAATGTGGGTTGGGGAGTATTATGATGATGTATCTACATGGTGGTGACTGGGAGTTCATCCGTAACACTTTAAAAACTATCAAGGCTCCGATAAATGCATCTCAACTTGGTATTGATCCACAATATATCATAGAAGCTCTAACCAAATCACACAGTATTAGAAAAGAAAGGTACACCATACTCGGCGACAGAGGACTTACCGAAAAAGCTGCCGAAAGATTAGCGCTTAAAACAGGAGTTATAAATTAGTTCTTGTTAAATCTATCACATTATAATTAATCGGTGGAGTGGATAAAAAATGATAACCCTCATTGGAAATGACTTAGCAAAAAAAGGACTTAAATTCATGTATTATGGGGCTGCAAGCCAGTGCGAGAAATGTCGCTTTAAGGTAACTTGTATTGATTCCCTAGAAGAAGGAAGAATGTATAGAATCAGAGATGTTAAAAACACCGAACACCCCTGCATGATTCACAATGGGGGTAAAGTGAAAGTTGTGGATGTGGAAAAATCCATAACAAAAGCTATGATCAACTCTAAACGTGCCTTTGAAGGTTCAAACATTGTCTTTGTACCACCCGACTGTGATGAGGAGTGTTCCATGAGGGGGCTCTGTTTTCCGGAGGGCCTTTACCATGAAGACAAATGTAAGATCATAAAAAAACTGGGAAATCCCAAAGAAAAATGTCCTAAAGGATTAAACTTAAATGTTGTCCTATTAAAACAACAATAAATTCTAATTATGCGTTTATAATCTTATCTAAATTTTTATAAATATTTGAAAATCTAAATTACGGAGAATATGCATGCATCCTAAAAAAGAAGTAACATGGGAAGCTTTTCAGTTAGTAGATGATGCAAAAAGAGAAGTTGCCATAGAAGCAGCCATGATGGTGAATGATGGTGATATCTTAGGGTTGGGAACGGGTTCTACAGCTCATTACTTTATCCAAAAACTGGGAGATCGTATTAACACTGAAGAAATTGAAATTATGGGAATACCAACTTCTTATCAGTCTTTCTTTTTGGCCAGAGACTGTGGAATACCTTTAACCACCCTTGATGAACACTTACCGGATCTGGCAGTGGATGGTGCTGATGAAGTAGACCCTAATTTAAACCTTATAAAAGGTGGTGGAGCAGCTCACACACTGGAAAAGATTGTAGATTCTGCTGCTAAAAAGTTTCTGGTAATTGTGGATGAATCGAAAAAGGTTCAGAAACTGGGAGATTTCCCAGTGCCACTGGAAGTTATACCATCTGCATACAGGCCAGTTACCCAACAAGTCAAAAAATTAGGAGGAACACCTTCACTTAGAATGGCAGAGATGAAGGATGGGCCGGTTATTACCGACAATAACAATTTTGTAGTGGATGTTCAGTTTAAAGAAATCCCTGATCCCCAAGAACTTGAAATAGAACTCAACAACATTCCAGGCGTGGTAGAAAATGGGATATTCCCAGACTTAGCCCACCAAGTTTTGATTGGCACTGCCAATGGAGTTGAATCTCTTAAAAAATAGACAATATTCTCATTAACCTTGTACCAATATTGTAAATATTAATGAAAAAAATATGTCAATTTTTATTTTCCAGGAAATTCACTAAACCCCTCATTTTTGTCATTGATTCTGTAAAATTATGCATCATATCTTTTTTTTTAAAATTCATGAAAGAGTACTTTGATAAATAATCCCAGAACACTGGTGGCAAGGTTTGCAAGCAATGAAATGATTAAAGCTTTCTTATAATCAATTTCCAGTAAGATTCTCAAAAAAAATGATTCTACTAGCCAAACAATGGTTTCAGTTAACAATAAGTTGAAAAACAGGTAATGATAGCTTAATGTGGCCAGAGGAAGAGTCACAGAATTGATTAATAAAGACACTGATAACAGTTTTAAGGGTTCTTTTCTAATAATGAGCCAGAAAATAGTAAATTCGATTACTATGGTGAGAATCCATAGAAATATTAGCCAGTACATAGTGATAATATAAATAAGTCATTATTGAAGTATCCAGCTATTTTTATATTTATACGTTAAATTGGATGTAAAAATTCTTTAAAAACAGTAATCAGTTTATTTGTTTAGTTTTAAAAATTAACCAGTATCAGTGTAATTTAAAAGAAGCATTTGCATACTTCAAAAGAACCATTAACATACTTCAAAAGCTTATCTGGAACCAAAAAACATTAATGGGATCTTCTCCTCAGCGCTAAAATGAGTATTGTTACCAATGCAACTATAGGTAAAGCTATGAAATATAAATAAAAATCCCATGATGGCCCTGGGGCTGTGTGTAGAGGAATCTGGTTTTCACTCTGGAATGGTTTTTCAACTTTCTGACCATCACTGTAGTAATAGATGATTTTCGTCTTTTTTATATCCAGATTGTTATCCTTAATTGATTTAATTTCCAGCAAAATCAATGCACTTTCCAGAGGATCAGCAACATTTACAGTTCCAAAAATCCCATCCATGGTTAAATTTGATGAAGCTACACGTGTGTCGTTTTTTAGGAACTCTTCTATTTGGGCTTCATCCATTTGATCCATTTGAACCGAATCAAAAACTGTCTGGGGTACTGCGTATACAGAGCAAATACTTAATTTATAAAAACTAAATTCTGATGAGTCTAGGATATCAAGAGAGGGATTTGGTGTGCCGTGGAGAATAAAAACATGATCAGGGAAATCTTGGATGTTGGTAATCTGATAACTTAATGGAACATTCTTTTGACCAGGTTCAATAGCATCAGCTGCTGCTGTGCCAATCGATGCCATTATAACGAGTACAATTAATATTTTACTAAAATTGTATGGTCTCATGGTATTAAATTAGCTCCCATTTAAAATATTTTTTACTATCCCTCATCATTTTATCGCATGAAAATAGGGAATATAATTATAATGTAACATTTATCTGGAGGATTTCACTTATTTTAAAGTGATTTTTTTAATTTTTGTATTGCTGATGAAAATATGAATCCAAGGCCCAATACCAGGACAATAGTTGCCCCTGATGCAAGGTTGAATAGGTATGATGTGTATAATCCCCCCATGGTGAGTATTATTCCTAAAATCACAGCGAATATCATCATGTGCCTAATATTGTAAGTGTATTGTTTGGCAATGGCTGCAGGTATGGTTAAAAGAGCAATTACCAGTATGACTCCCACCACTTTTATCATCACCACCACTGAAAGAGCTACTATTGATAAAAGGAGGAGGTAAATGTATGTTGTGGGCATTCCAATTACTTGGCTGAATTCTTCATCAAAGGATATGCCCTGAAACTCTTTGTAGAACAATAAAACTGTTACTACAATAATTAAATCTAGAAAAATCATTATGATAATGTCATTTACAGGCACAGTTAGTATGCTGCCGAATAGGTAGCTCATGAGATCTGGAACATATCCTGGTGTTAAATTAATGAATATGATCCCTATTGCCATTCCCAAACTCCAAAGGATCCCTATAGCTGTGTCTTCACTGATTTTTACTTTTTTACTGGTAATCCCCATGGCTAGAGCGGACAGTATGCTGAAAGGAATGGCGGCCAGTATGGGGTTTATTCCCAGGAAATATCCCAAACCTATCCCTCCGAAGGCAGCATGGGATATTCCCCCACTTATGAATACGATTCTTTTTATCACAACGTATGTGCCCACTACACCGCAGGCCACGCTAACAAGAACTGCGGCTATGAATGCATTCTGCATGAAAGAGTATTCCAGAATTCCAGTCATTAATATCATTACTCCATTCCAAATTTAGTTTTTAATGGTTTTTCAATACTCTGTGAGGTATTCCGTGGCTGAGTAAATCTATTGGACATTTATACATCTTTTCCAGGGATCGGGCAGCATTTTCGGCTGCTCCATGATAGTAAAGTTTCCGGTTAAGGCAGGCAATGTTCTCCACATGGCTGGAGACAGCTCCCACATCGTGGCTGACCAGTACTATAGCCATCCTCTTGCGTAATTTTAGTAGTAGACTGTAAAATGAATTCTGCATTTCAGGGTCTATGCTGGCCATTGGCTCATCCAATAGTAGTAGTTTTGGTTCTCGCACAATAGCACGGGCAATGAAAACCCGTTGAATCTGCCCTCCGGATAGTTGGCTCATCTGACGATCTTTCATCTCCAACATACCCACCTCTTCCAGGGCATTTTTAACCTTTTCATGGTCTAGATCTGAATATTTTTTAAAAAAACCATGATATCTTCCGAATAAAACTGTTTCAAAAACGTTTATAGGAAAATCCGGGTCAAATGAGACATGTTGTGGAAGGTATCCTAGGGGATTGGATTGGTTTCCAGGGTTTTGCCCAAAAACCTTCACTGTGCCCTGGTCCACTTTAACCAGGCCCAATATAACCTTTAGCAGGGTACTCTTACCACCAGCATTAGGCCCAATTATGGCTAAAAAATCATTATCTTTGATTATAAGGTCAATGTCATGAAGTATTGGACGTTTATTAAATTTGACACAGACATCATTAATTTCTACAGCGTTTTGAACCATAGTATCACCTAGATCTATCTGTAATATTTTTATGAGTTGGCAAATGATTTAGCCACTTTTTTCATGTTAACAAGATAATTGTCGCTGAGAGCATCTACAACCACTACTTTTCCACCTATTTCCTGGGCAATTACCTGGGCATTGCTGGAACTGAATTGAGGAGTGACAAAAATAACCGTGATATTGTCCTTACGAGCCTGATCCACCATGCTGGCTATGCCCTGAGGTGTAGGTTCTTTCCCCTGTGATTCAATTGGTATCTGTATGAGATTATAATCTCGGCAGAAATAGGCCCATGAAGGATGATAAACCATGATTTTCGTGTGTTTTTTGCCAGATAATGTTTGTTGGATATTTTGATCAAGTTCATCCAATTGTTTTAGATATTCATCCCTATTTTTTTGGTAATAATCCTTACCTTCAGGATCAACCTCTACCAAGCTTGTGCAAATATTTTCCACCATTATTTTAGCATTTTTAGGTGAAACCCATACATGAGGATCATTTCCCGTATTTTCTTCTGCGTTTGGGAGTAGTTCAATTCCCTGAGAAGTGTTTACTACTTTCATTTCAGGATTGATACCCCTTAATTTTTCCATCCAAGCTAATTCGAATTCAATACCAGATCCTACTGTGAAATAAATTTTTGCTTTTTGAACTTGCTTCATCTGGTTTGGTAGCGGCTCATAGGTATGGGGATCAGCGCCTTGCGGCACCATGACCGTGACATTAACCCGGTCTCCACCAACTTGTTTCACGAATTCCTGTTGAGGTCCAACTGTCACAACAATCCCGATTTTATCATTAGAAGATTGTGATTGCTTGTTCATGTCCCTGAAATTATTATTGGCAAAAAATAAACCAGTTAATAAGAGTAAAATTAGAATTAAAGATGCTAATAAAATCAATACTACTTTTCTCTCCATTGATGCACCGCATAAATTTATAATCCTATAAATAATCTGGCTTTATTAATATTATAAATTTTCTAAAATAAAAATTAACAATGTTTTTTTAAAAAAAAATAAACTTTTTTTTTTATTATTAACCTGGTCCTGATCATATAAAGGCTTTAATTATTTCAATCACTGATTTAGGTAACAATATCTAATAATTCCTTAAGAGTGTTTACTGGAGGATAGCAAGTCCCATCACCACAGACATATGCGGTAATATTGTTATTTATCATTATTTTATCTTCCATGTTCTTAATTATTTTTTTAAGATTTTCATCACCAGAATTAAAAATAAGAACACAGTTAGGCAGGTATTGTTCTTGAAGGTTTTTTAACATCAAACTGGTATCTTCTAGATTCTTATCACCCACTACGACTATGTTAAAGGATGGGCCGATCTTGTGGGTTATGGCTGACAGGAACATGGTAAATGCGGGTGGTGATGAGTTTATTATTCCGGAGAAATTTTTTTCCATGGCACGAGATATTTTTCGGTATTCACTGTTACCAGTTAAAGAGTACAATCTTTCCATGTTTAACATTTGAACAGAGTTACCCGAAGGTAACGCAGTGTCATATGCTTCTTTTTGTCTTACCAGAACTTGTGGGACAAAATCTGCAGTGAAATAGAAACCGCCCTCTTTTTTATCCCAGAAATGATCCATTAATTTTTGGTTAAAATCAATAGCTATCTTAAGATACTCTGCTTGGAAGGTGGTCTGGTACATCTCCAGCAAACCCCAAATCAGGTAGGCATAGTCATCAAGATTAGCATTTACCGCTGCGTCTTTTTGTCGCCAACGATGCATGAGCTGGTCATTAATTTTAAGATTGGATAAAATGAAATTCAGGGTATTGCTGGCAGCCATGATGTAATCTTTCCTCTTATAAACCCGGCCAGCTATTGCCAAGGCAGCGATTGTTAGACCATTCCAGTCAGTGAGTATTTTATCATCTTTATGTGGGTGTATGCGTTCCTGGCGTGCGGTGAATAATTTTTCCCTAGCACTCTCCATTTTCCACCAAAGTTCTTCAGATGTTATTTCCAACTGACTTGACAGATCTTCCCAATTATTTGTCCGATATAATACGTTTTTACCTGTTTGAAAACCAGTAGCTTCTTCCTTAAAGTTTCCATCACTATTAACATTATAAACGTGGCTGAATAGTTCTCCATCTTCTGGTCCCAGTATTTTTTTAATCTCACTGGCAGTCCATAGATAGAACTTTCCTTCCTCACCTTCACTGTCTGCATCTTCAGCTGAGTAAAAACCGCCTAGTGATGATCGCATGTCCCTCATCAAATATTCCAGAACTTCCTGGGCAGTTTCCCTGTATCTTTTATTTCCAGTGGCTTGGTAAGCCTCGGTGTATACCATTACCAGGAGTGCCTGGTCATATAACATTTTCTCAAAATGGGGTTGAATCCATTGCCGGTCTACACTGTAGCGGTGAAAACCAAATCCAAGATGATCATAGATTCCACCCTGAACCATGGCATCAAGGGTTTTCTCCACCATGTTAAGTGCATTCATATCATCTGTCATTTTCCAGTACCGCAGCAAAAATAGTAGATTGTGTGGTGTGGGAAACTTCTGATAATCTCCAAAACCACCAAATTCATCATCGAAGTTCTCTTTAAGTGATTGATAAGCCGTTTTTAGGGTGTTTTCATCTAATTCTGGTCCTGACTTAATTTTAGATAATTGTTGTAGTGAAAAAGTCAATTCTTCTGCAGATTTTTGGAGTTCATCTTTACGATTATTCCACAAGTCATCAACATTTAATATAATATCTCTCAGACCGCTGCCTCGGCTTCCACTATCTTTAGGGAAATAGGTTCCAGCAAAGAATGGTTTAAGATCAGGAGTCATGATTATGGTCAGAGGCCAGCCCCCTGTACCCGTGATCATCTGGCATGCTGCCATGTACACACTGTCGATGTCCGGACGTTCCTCCCGGTCAACTTTTACTGATACAAATGTTTGATTCATGATTTTGCCTATTTCAGGGTCCTGGAACGATTCACGCGCCATAACATGACACCAATGACAAGTTGAGTAACCTATAGATAGGAATATAGGTTTATCTTCTTTTTTGGCTTTTTCGAATGCTTCATCACCCCATGGATACCAGTCAACAGGGTTATCTGCATGTTGGAGTAAATAGGGACTTTTTTCATCTTGGAGATGGTTCTGAATTTTTGCACTGGAGGATGTTTTGTGGGACATTTATATCACATTGCCTTTACATCGACTAACTTAGGCTTTTAACTACATTTTAATGGAACTCATGGCACTAGATAATTATACTGTTCAATGTCTAGCTAAATAAAAATAAAAAAAATGGTTGTATTAATCCTGCTGAACACGATCACACAGGAGGATGTCTCCCACTCCCACGTTCTCAGATTCAACCTCATTGATTATAATCACCATTGCCGAGACAGGTAACCCTATTATTTTACTGGCTGTTTTGGCAAATGAGTTTACAAGTTCTCTTTTCTGCTCCTTACTCATTTTCGGAGCATCAATAGTTATAACTGGCATGTTATTTTTCACCTCCAATAATAACTATTGTGTCAAGTATTTGATAAAATTTTTTAAAAAGAGGAATGATGTTTTGTTTTAAATCGATGAATGGTGTTTCCATCAAACTTTTTTTAAAAAGAAGATTTCCTTTTTTTCCTAGTTAAATTATAGATGAAAAATTATTATGATTTTTAGCCTATTTTATATGATAATTTGAAAATCATTCAAAATAGTCTGATCTACACCTTTTAGTATACATCCAACAGTAAATATTGAGTGCTTTCTAAGATTTTTAAAAAATGGTACTATGAAGCAATTTTAGATAAGGATAATTGGATTAATTTCAAATGATTATTCTCAGATATACAACATGTTTTGTACTAGTGATATAACAAAAAGATTGGGGATAGTGATCTAACAACCAGCAGATGGAACCGAATTAAATGTTGAAGTTAAATAAGTAGTCACAACAAAATTACCACTAATGGTATAATAGACCATAACCCTAATAATCCAACAAAAGTTCACATACTATTCCTTCTATTAGACAAGTTGGTTTTTATGGTAAAAAAAATTTACCATCATACTGTATTATTAGTCAAACAAAAATAACAGGCGACTGGAAACATGAAAAATAAACCAATATTTAACAAAAAAATCAGAGAGAATCGGGAGCAAAATATACAAACCCCAAATAAAACCATAGGAAGTGAAGAGGATGCTAAAGATGAATCTTCCAATACCTCTGATTTTGATATTTCAACCGATATTAATTCTGCTAAGGATCTGAAGGCCCGTGTTAAATTTTTGGAAAAAGAACTGGCTAATAAAGAGTCTGAAATTGACTTTCTTAAAGAAAAATTAACTAACAATCAAGAAATACTCCTTGATTTAATTGAAGATAAAAAAAGCCTAAGAAAATTGGTTCAAGATTTTGAAATGAAACAACTTGATGAAAGACTCAATAATTTTCAACAGCTACAAACCAAACAGCACCAGATGGAACACCGCCTTTTTGTCACTAAAAACCTACTGGATGAAGCACGACATGAACTGGACATACGAGGAAAAGTCATTGAAGATCTTGAAAAACGGGGATTAAGAGATTATCTCATGGCTAATTATCCCCAGAGCTATGTGCAGTATCAAAAAAATGTGACCAATAAATGATCACTACAAATTAACTAACAATTTTAACTTCGTTAAACGTTAATATTACGAAGTTGATGATTATATTCATGTGATACCCAATTTACTTAGATTAAAAGATGTTTATATAAAATAATAAGTAGATTAATTAAATAAGCAATGGGAGAGATCATGACCAGAGAAGAGATTAAAGCTAAAGAAAAACAGTTACTGATGATGGTGGGAGATTTTACTCGTGATAATATCGATGAGGAATACACCGAACTTTGCAGCAACCTGGTTAAGAAGTTAGGAAGAAAGCATGATGTTCCTTTTAAGCGGGGAAAACTTGAAATATGGGCCAGTGCGGTTGTATATGCAATTGGTCAGATAAATTTCCTGTTTGATAATTCCTTCGAGCCCTATTTAACTCCTGATGATATATGTAACTACTTCAAGACCAAAAAATCCACAGTTTCAAGTAAAGCAAGAACCATCCGGGAGATCTTGAAGTTAGGACACTTCGATAAGGAGTTTTCCACAGAGAATATGATTAAAGATAATCCCTTAAACGATTTGGTAATTACAGAAGAAGGAATAATCGTGCCTAAATCTATGTTATATGAAAAAGACCCAACTCCTTTAGATTTATTAGAAGAACAAACTGGTGTAGATAAGGAAATTATAAAAGATGACCTCGTTGAAGCTTTCATAGAGAATGGAGACTATACAGATGGAAAAGATGTGGAGAACTTTATAGATTTACTTACAAGCCCTATTTCCATGGGAGATGAGGATACAATAATGGCTATTTCAAGTATATTAGATGATTTAGATCCTACTTCGGATGAGGAAGAGGATGTTGAGTTATTTGAAGATTATGTAATCGACGAAGATAATCCTATGGAAACCATTGAAGATTACCAGAGGGCCATCGATCTATTCCGAAGCACCAAGGGCGAGGAATACTTTGAAGAAAACAAGGGTTATTTTTGGGGTATGCTTGAAACCAGGCCATTTATGATGCATCTACTGGAACAGGCCATGTTACTGTGGGATGCTGGACAAAGGGATAGGGCAGTCAGTCAACTACAGTACCTTTTAGAACTCAATCCCAATGATAATCAGGGGGTAAGAGACGTCCTGATGAGCAGACAACTTGAATTAGATAGGCTGGATGAAGCCCAGGAATTATTAGATATTTATGATGAAGAGTACTCTGCAAGCTGGCTCTTTTCAAAACTCTTGTTATCAATAAAAAGCAATCAAGACAAGAGTATTATTGAAAAACTATATGAAGAAGCAGTTGAAGAAAATGAATTCGTTGTTCCCCTCCTAATTGGAAAGAAGAAAATTCCCAAATCATTACCCTCCTTTTACAGTTTCGGGGATGAAAATGAAGCAATTATCTACGTTGATCTGGCACAAAGGGCCTGGAAAAAAAATAAAAAAGCCATTAAAATATTAAAAGAATTTAATAAAATAAAATAATTCAAATGATGCACCACTAACCAATGCCTTTTGCCACTAAGCTTCAATTAAAATGTATGACCATCTAACTGTATACTTCCATCAATTCCCCAACTATTCTAAAGGAACTTCTTTGGTTTTAAATCAAAAAATCCAAACATTCAAATATTTTTAATACGTAAATCCTCGGTTTGGACCTTAAATTTCACCAATTTCTAACAATTTATCATGTAAATCATCTAATTGTTCTTTATCATCAACATCTGAATCTAAACTTTCCATTGTTTCAGTTTCTGCTGAATTAAGTGAATTTAAAAAATTGAGGAAGATGTTAGGTGCTAACACGAGTGATACGGATTAACATTAAGTCAAACCGAAATATCGTGGAAATAATCTTAATTTCATCATTGTGCCATTAAATGTGCCAAATATTTAATAATTGTGCCAAAATGTTTAGGATACATATTTGTAGATAAATTTTCTTTTAAATAAGGATCTAATTATTAGTCAAATACAAAGTTGAAAAGTTTAAATAATCTTTTTAGGGGATTTTAAATATGAACGGACAACACTGGAATGATATAAAAAAGGTTCAAAGTTATATAATATTAAAGAAGGATCAGCACACAGGAAAACGGACCTCAGGAATTGTTAAAGATATACTGACACGCTCATCATATCATCCTCATGGAATTAAAGTAAGACCGAAATGGACGGGTATGTAGGGTACAGGAGATAATAATTGAATAATTTGATTGGAAAAAATTATATTTTCTTTTTAGGTGTCTTAATGTAGTCTTTTAATTCCTTTGGTGTTGTTGAAATGTTTATCAAAGGAGGCTATTTCTTTTATGTTTAGTTCTTTCATTAAAACAAGGTAGATATGGTCAAAGAAGGGGATTTTTCTTTCAGAATTTACTATATCTTTTAATGCGTTGTCGTAGAAATAATGATCTTCTATAACGGTGTAGTTGCTGAATAATTCACTGTAAATTTCTTTGATGATATTTTTATTTAATTTCAATTTATCATTTAAGATGTTAATTGTTTCACCTATTACGAGTCGACTGATTATTTGCTCTCTGTCCTCTATTATTCTGGCTATTTTTAGACTTCTCTGGTGGTGTTTTTCGGATTCAACGTAATAGGAGACTATGTAATTTGTATCGAGAAATATCATTCCGTTTCTCCTTTTCGTGAATCCCCTATTAATTTTACCGCATCAAAGGGAGTTTTAACCTTAATAAAACCTGCTAATTCCTTTTTACGTGTTTTATCTGGTTTATAGGTTTTTTTATTAGCTATTAAATAACTAGGTATTTTATTTAAACCTTCTTCTGATTCTAAACCCTTTTTTAGATAATCATTTATTATTTCTGTTTGTGTGGTATCCCGGTTTAAAGCAATTACCTTAATGCTTTTAATAACGTCCTTATCAATGTTTAAAGTAGTTCTTAACCTATTTTTACTGTTCAACATATAACGCTCCTTAAAATTTTTTATATGATGATATGCGAATTACCTTTTATACATATGATCTAACTAACTCATACATTATATGCTTTACAGATAATAAAAACTTTCTTTGGTATTAAAATGACCCTCATCATGATGATAATTCTAATCTAAATCGGGAATAAGCCTCCCAAACAGGCCTAAAAAACAATATTTAAAAATAATGCACGCTAAACACGTAACCAAAATATTGTATTATTGTGAGTTGAAAGAGAAAGATTATAATGTTATTTAATAAATAAGAGATTTTTTTTGGGTAATTTCATATTTCATTTTCTGTTAAAAAGTTGATCATGTTGATATGTTTTATTCCCTCTTGAGACCTATCAACCCGATCCATGGTTATTACGTATTTTGGGTAATTATCATGGATCTTTAATAAAGGTTCGAATTCTCTTTCTATAGTGGTTTTTTCGGCCAAAATATATGAAACTTGAATATATATAATTTCTTCCCCTTTTTTACATACAAAATCAAGTTCTTTGGTCCTGAATTTGCCAACTGTTACATTATATCCTCTTCGAAGTAATTCTATGTAAACGATATTTTCAAGACTTTGTCCTATATCCTTTTCATTATTTCCGTAAATAGCTTCTCTAAAACCTAGATCAACTAAATAAAATTTTTCGCTATGGCTTAAAATCTTTTTTCCAACTAAATCTTCTTTTTTAACTTTATTAATTAAACAAGCCTCTTCCATATATGATAAATAGTTGTATATGGTGTTAACTGATAGATTTACTTTATCTTTTTTTAGATATTTGACAATACTGTTTGCAGAAAATAGTTGCCCAATATTAGCCATTATAAATCGAAGTATTCTATCTAATAAATCTATATCCCTAATTTCATTTCTTTTAACTATATCTTTGAGAATTATGGAATTATATAAATCAGTTAGATATTGAATCTTTTCATTTTCTGGAAATTCCAACGCCAAGGGCATTCCACCATATTTAAGGTATTCATTAAAGATTTCTTCATTATCATATCTTTTATAATCTATTTTTTTATAATCTAAAAATTCTAAAAAGGAAAATGGATAAATTCTTATCTCAACAAAACGTCCAGTTAAATAAGTTGATAGTTCTCCTGAAAGAAGCTTAGCATTCGATCCGGTAATATAAATATCATAATTTTCTTCTGCTAAATAGGAATTGATTAGTTTTTCCCAATTTTCAACTTCCTGTATTTCATCAAAAAATAAGTAATTTTTTTCTGATTTGTTTTTAATTAAATTATTAATCAGGTCATCTAATTCTGTGATGGTTTTTATGTTGAAATATCTCTTTAATTCAAAATTTATTAAAATTATATTTTCATCTTTTATTCCCTCTGCTTTTAAATCTTGAATTATCTGTTGCAATATTGTTGATTTACCACAGCGCCTTATTCCACTTATAACCTTGATGATGTTTTTATTCATATAAGGCCTAATCTTATTTAGATAAATTTCTCTTCTAATCAAATTAACACTTTCCCAAAAATTTCATCATAGTGAAAAAATTTTAAAAAATTAATTATAATTTCATTATACTGAAATTTAATTATATTATGAACATCAGGATATTTAAAATGTTTGGCACTAGAAATAATGTTAAGTATGATGGAATCATATGACGTTTGTAAAGATTATCAATGGTCATTACCATCTTCTATTTTTTTTACAAGTTTAACGCTGTCAAATGGTTCTTTTGCTTTAAAAAGTCCTGCTACCTCAGATAACGGCGTTCTAACTTTATTTTTAGGTTTTTGAAGGTCAATAAATTCCTTTTTAAGGGCTTCGTTGATGATATTCTGTCTGAGTTTTGCTCTTCAATAAGAAATCATTTATATTGATATTAATAATTACTTAAATAATAATAATTATTTGTTTGTGGGGAATTAAGTTTACTGATTTCGATTTTACAGTTTCTCTTAAAAGTTTTTAAAGAAGACTATTTGAAAAAAATCACTAGAGAAAAGATAGAAATTCGTGGTCATGGAAGTTTAAGGATTAAAGGTAGGCAACATTTCAACGATGAACAAATTAAAGACTTAATATCTGAAAAACATTATAATAAAGTCATTAAAAATGAAGATGGAGAATTTGAATTAACTTATAATAACCCTATAAATGGAAAAAAAGTTTTAAATTGTAATCGTGAGAGCCAACAACGATCCCAAAAAATCTATAAGAGTTGTAAGTACATATACAGAATAGAAAGGGTGAATCCGTAATGAGTAATATGAATACTAAAAAATCATTTAAAACGAATCATGATTATGATGTTGAAAATGATTCGTTATTTATCTATATTACCGAGGATTATATTTATGATAAATCATTGCGTCTAGATAAAGATGTTATTTTAGATTTCGATGAAAATAAAGTACTGTTGCTTTAGAACTATTGCATGCTTCAAAATTATTTAATGTTAATAGATTTGATCTAAGAAATCAATGGGACTGGACATAGAAATTATAATTGGTGATAAATGTATTCGTATTAAAGCAGATTTTACTATACTGGTTAGGAATAAACCTACTCCATTAGATTTAGATATAGAAGGAGAAAGTAGTATTAATATACCTTCTCAAGAGGCTCATTTTGATAAAGCAGTTGCTTAAAATTTTTTTCCTGATTTAATGTATTTTAGATAAGTCTAATTTTTTTAAATATCTTAAATAAATATTTATAAGAAATTAAAAACCAAGAGAGGATGATCCATAGTGGTTATGCCCTATGGTATAAGGTTAGATAATTTTCATGGATATCCCCATATTCACTGGAATAACGGCTAGCTAGAAATAATTTATGATAATTATAAAATCGTCTTAGATATAATTAGGGGCTATACGGGGGAAAGATATTAACATAACTGACTTAAGAAAGGAGCTCTAGAATGAGAATAACTCTAATCGGGCAAATAACTAGTAAAGAATTAGTTGAGGAGTTTGAGGGAACCTACGGCTCTATTAAAAGGCTTGAAAATTTATATGAAAGAAAACCTGATACTATACAGTGACCTGGATGACTGGAAATACTTTAAGGAACATCCAGATGAAATAATAGAAGATGCTAAAGATGTTATAACCGAAAAATTAACACGGGGAAAACTGGAATTAGAACTACTGGACTTCATAAAGCACAACAACCCTAAATCTATAAGAGACCTTGCCAGAATGATACATAGAGATATCAGCGTAGTTCGCCCCAACGTTATGAAACTAGAAGCAGAAGGACTGATTGAATTTAAAGAAGGCCCAAAAAGGAGAAAAATACCTGTAATGGGCTATGATAAAATAGAAATTGCAGTTTAATTCATTCTATTAATAAATTTGGTCATGTAATAAAAATCGTTAGATTACAAAAAATTTAACATTAATCACCAATAAAATGATTCTTAAATATTACAAGTTTATCTGGGTGCTATTGATGATGGTCTTGGACTTAATAAAGGATCATGAAAACGAAATAAAAAACAAGTATAGTGTTAGTAAAATAGGTGTTTTCGGTTCATACGTTAGGGGTGAGGAGGATGAATCCAGTGATATTGATATACTGGTAGAATTCCATGAACCAACACTACATAATTTCATGGGTTTGGTCTTTTATTTAGAGGAACTCTTCGGTAAAGAAGTTCATCTGGTCACTAATAATGCATTAAGCCCTTATATTCGACCTACTGTTGAAAAAGAGGTTGTTTGGTGTGAATAAGGACACAGCTTTTATCAATTATTTATTTTAGAAATATAATTTTCTAAAGAGTTTCTAGATAGTTCTGTAAGGATAAATTCCCTTTTTTTCATATTCTTTTTCGAGCCATGCTTTAAATATGGGTTCTGTTATACTATATAATCCATTTTCGTTTTTTAATAGTCCACGATCTTGTAATCTCCTCAGAGAAGCACTCAAAGCACCGGGCTCTTTATTTAGAGTTCTTGCTATTTTTATTCTTTTTAATGGTCCATCTACTAATTTTGTTATTATGCACTGTTCTTGAAAGGTTAGTCTACTCCATTGATTCATAAAATGTACAGCTAAAAAGGTTAAACTGTTGCTGAATTCCATTTTCACTTTATCATCATTTAATGGTATTCCTTTGGGAAGTAATCGGGCGAACGTGTTTACATAAAACGGCACGCCCTTTGTACATTTATAGAATCTTTCAAAACCTTTTTCATCGAAAATCAGTGAGGGTACTCTTTCATTTAGGTATTCTCTGACGGTTTCTTTGGTGAATGGAGGAACTTCGAAGGTTAAAATTCTCCCACCAAAGGCACCTTCATTACTTGCTATTTCCGTGACAATTTTATCTGTGGAAGTTACAGAACCAGAGAAGATATAAGCAACATTTCTTTGGCTTTGGATGATGCCTCTTAAAAACCAGATAAATGGCTTTAAAGCATTACCTAAATCTTTAATTGACTGAAACTCATCGATAATCAGGATAGTGCCTTTGAGACTTGACTGTTCTTCATATATTTCCTGGGGGAGATGGAAAACAAACTTGGAAAGCTTTTTATAATCATCCTCAGTTTGGGGTATGGGTAAAGGCCATCCCGCTATATCTACAATTTCTCTTAATCCTAAAGTTCTTTTAGAACTCTTCAAAATTTTTTTAAATAGGGTTGAAATACCCTTCCTCTCACATTCTTTCATCCAACAATCATAAAATTCGTTCATTATACCTATTTCTGTTAATTCTCCTTTCTGATAACCAGATGTAATGGATAAATCAATGTAACAAACTAAATAATCTTCATCTAATTCTTTTTTAATTTTCTTAAGTAAAACAGTCTTTCCAACACCCCTAATTCCGGTAACCATTATTGTAGGAGGAGAACCATCTGAAGTTGATTCCAAAAATCTTTTCAACCAAGAAATATCCTCATCACGATTGTAAAACTGATCATCGGTTAATTCTGTATTAGTTCCCAAAGCTATATTATCCATATAAACCACCCTGATCTATTCTATATCATATGATCAATTTTTGATCATATAAGATTTGTGATCTATTTTGTATCATGTGATTGGTTTTTGATCATGTGGGATTTTATGATCTTGTTATTTTGATCCACTTCTTCAGTCTCTCCGAATGAGAAGTCCACATAATGGGTAGGATCCATAGATGATGTATTAATTGATAACTAAAAAATATCGATTCTATAATAAACTGGAAAAAATAGTAAAAAGTTACCAGATAAGTGTAGTTTAGTCTATCTTCTACCCAATTTACGATAGATCTGTTAAGAATGTAGTTTCAAGATTTCATATTCATGAAACTATAACAACTTTCGAGTTATATTCAAAGACATAAAAATAAGTCGAATCTTTGTTGTTCTTTCTTCCGTATTACAGACACCGATAAATTCAATAGGATCCTTGCAGTACTATTCCCTCTTTTATGGCCTGATTTACTATTCCAATTTGATTTCTTTTCTTATTGAATTCATCAGGTGTGTAGGGGAGGATATCTACGTCAAAATTATAGTCCCAAAACTCTAAAAGTTGGTAAATCCTTTCTAAAAAATGTATTCCCTCGAATTCTTCACTTACTATTATAATATCATAATCGCTGTGCTTTAAATGGTCGTCACGTGTGCGGCTAACGAACAATAGGATTAGTTCTGGATGATATCTTTTTTTAACTTGTATAATGAATTCTTCTATTTCTTGAGCTCCTTTTCCACCCATTTCAACACATCCTCAGCAAGTTCTATTTTCTCTGAAGCTATTTGCTCATCATAAAGTTCATATGGAACGCCATTTGCAACATCAGGATATCTAGTCAGTATAAAATCGGGGTTAAGTTTCTCGGCTATGCCGATATTTGCTTGGAATTCCTACTTCATTACCAAGATAGAGTAATGAATGGGTTTTACCCGGGGTATCTCTTGATTTATGGATGTAAAGAGCTTTCAAAGCTTTTTCAGTCGCTTGTTGTGATAAAAAAGCACTGACATAAAAACTTTCCGTTTCCAAATTTTTTTCGCACTTTCCAAATCTTTAAGAGCCTGTTCCCACCAATTATGAACTTATTCTCTCATTTCAGCCCCATAATACATTATAAACTTAATAATATTAATTTGTATAAAAAACTAATAAAATTTATTAAAAAAGTAATAAATACTCAATACATCATGTCAAAGTTACATCTAATATATTTTACTTTGTTAAACCGTTATTTATTTGCCCTGCGGACACCTAAATAGGCTTTGATTGCTTTGTTAAACATTGTATAACAATAATATACAATACAAACTTATAACTGCTTTGTTATCTAATAAAATCGGAAGTATATTAATCTTTTTTTTGATTAATTATATAAAACTTATGTTAAAATTTATCATTTCCATGCCTGGTTTTAATAAAAATCCATATATAAAAAAAAGAAAAGGGATTTCCTCTATTCTGAGGAAGTAGCATTAATAACAGTTGCTTTTGCACTAGTCCCATCTGGTAATGGGGCGTAACCTTCTGATGATATCCAATTAATTGTTTCACCAAGGCTTAATTTCCCAACAACAATCGTTTGATTCTCAATACTGTTTCCTTCTTTGTCAAAAACTTCTAAGTTAATTTTGACTTTTGTATATTCAACTTCACCATTGTTTCTTAACCAACATCCCCCTAATGCACTGCCATCTTGTGGAAAATACTCATAAGAAGCTCCACCAATTTCAATATCCTGTTTAAACTGGGGTTCTGAAGATGAAGATGATATACATCCTGAAGTCATCACTAGAACCATTAAAATAACTAGTAGTCCCAAAATTGTCATATTATCTCTTTTCAATGTCTACACATCCTTATATCATATATATTTTGCTTTAAAATTCAGGTATTTAAATTTTTATAGATTAGCTATCGCTTAATTCAGGTGTTATTAATATTTTCTAATTATATAATAAATTTACTTCGTTAAACGCCAAATTACGAAGTAAAATTCGCATTCATTGCAAAGTCAAAATTCATGCTTAAGATTAATAAAAGAAATATCACGACAAAAGCTAAAAGACCTATAAATAAAGCAATGAAAGAATAATCAAATAACATTGTCCTTTTTCCCGAGATTGCTTTGTTTTCATCGACATCATCTGCAATATTTGCACATAATTGGGATAGTATTTCCATTTCTGGTTTACAATAATATTCATTAAGCAAAGCCTTTGCATCTATTACTACTAATTCCACTACTCTATAAGATAGAATCGCAAGTAATAATGATATAAATAAACAAACAAAAGGAATTATAAATAAATAGAGATAAAAACTTATGTCAGGCTGTTTTCCGATTAGCTGTATAAAAGCCAAAGTAACTAATGAAATAATTGCACCATTAAACGCAATTATACCATTAGTTTTATCTTTTATCGTCTCGTGAGCATCCATTTCAAGATCATATAAACGAACCAACTCATTATACATAGCCTTGATAGACTTCTCATCTTTACAATTGCTTGATTCAATAGTTTCTGAATCGGCTGATTTTTCTTCCGACATTCTTTATCTTCTTATTTCTTATCTTTAGATTGTCTAATTCTTCCTTTGATCTTTTTGTTCGGTTTAGGAGGTTTTAGTTTTGGTTTATTGTCATTTTTTTTAGGCATAACACCATTCCTATTTACGGTCTTTGCGTACAATACCCCTTATTTTAGGGTTAGGTTTTGGGGGGTTTCTTTGTGGGGTTGGTTTAGATGGTTTTTTATTTCCTTCTGACATATTTTCACTCCTTTATTGTGAATTACAAATTGTTGCTTTCAATAAATTATTTGGTAGAGGAGGTTTTGGCTTTCCTTTCTTTTTTTTCTTTTTTTCTTCTGGCATGCTATTCTTCATCCTCAAGACTTTTACGTAACATGCCCTTTAATTGTGGATCCGGTTTTGGTGGGTTATTTTTAGATTGTTCAGGTTTAGATGTTGTTTTAGCTTCTTCAGCCATTTCATCACCTTTTTTTCTTGTTTACTGTAGATCTACCAGCACGTAGCTCTGCTTTCAAACTTATTTTTGGTTCTGGAGGTTTTGGCTTTTCTTCCTTTTTTTCCCTTTTTTCTTTGTTTGACATAATATTGCTCCTTTTCTTAATTTATGATTTCACAGCTTTATGTCTGATTCCCTATGAAGCTAATTTGTAAGAATTAGTGTATATATTGCAACCCATACTATGGGGCAATCATCATTTTGGGATTATATGGTGTAAGCCTTTATGCTTTAATTACTATACGATATGTTTTGGGGTCAATTGCACGCTTAAAAGCATAATCAAGCTTTTCTAATGGAACTGTCTCTGATATAAGTATTGACGGATCTACCATATGGCTTGAAAGAAGCCTTGTTGCTGCAAGGAAATCTCTGGTGTTAGCATTTACAGCGCCTGTTATATTCATTTCCGATGAGTGTACCTTGTTTACGCTAAGGTCAATTGGATTGTCTGGATGGAAAGAGGAGTACATTATAACACGCCCAGCCTTACTTACAATCTGTATACTTTCCTCTGCAAGCTTTGTAAGAGCTGCAGTGCAGAATACCACATCTGCTCCTCTTTCTTCGGTCAGTTCCTTTACCTTATCGACAGCATTTACCTTCTTTGAATTAATCAGGAGGTCAGCACCCATTTTTTTTGCAACCTCTAGGCGTTCCTCCTCTACCTCACATGCAATAACTCTAGCTCCTCTCAGCTTAGCAAGTTTAATATGGAAGGCTCCCATTATTCCTACTCCTATCACGACAACGTCCTCACCCAGCCCAATATTTGCATTATTTATGCTGTGCACACAGCATGCGAGAGGCTCTGCCAGAGCTGCATGAGTTAAATCCAGGTCATCAGCTACCTTGTAAAGCTTCTTTGCATCCAGCATCATGTATTCTGCAAATCCTCCAGGTCCTCCAACTCCTTCATGTACATTAGCCATGAAGGATATAACACACTGGTTTTCATGACCGCTTCTGCAGAAGTAGCATTCACCGCAGCTAGTCAATAGCCTAGCCGCTACCTTATCACCCTTTCTCAAACTTTTTACAAACTCACCTACTGCAACAACCGTTCCTGATGCTTCATGGCCTCCTGCAAATGGGTATCTTTTCATAACTCCATTGTACATTCTCTGTTCAAGGGTGCATATTGCACAGCTGTCAACCTTTACACGCACCTGATGTCCTTGAGGCTGTCTCAATTCCTTTTCAGTGATTTCTGCCTGTCCTACACCAGTTAATATGGCTACTTTATACTTTTCACCCATAATGCTTCCTCCTAGAATTTCTTGCTTAATTCCTTAAGTGCTGCTTCAACGCTGCAATCTTCATGTATTAGCTTAGCTATAGCACCTGCATATCTAGCTGGCTCCTCATGTCCCCATATGTTCCTTCCCATGGCAATTCCAGATGCACCTGCTTCAAGAGCTTCCTTTATTTCTGTAAGCAGCTGCTCTTCAGACACCTTCTTACTTCCTCCTAAAATTACAACAGGTACAAAAACGCTTTCGCATAATTCCCTGAAGCTTTCAGTATCTCCTGTATATTCTGTCTTTATAATATCAGCACCCATCTCGGCGCCAAGTCGGCATGCAAAGGTAATATTTTGAGCAGTACGGGAATCCTCTCCACCTTCAAAACCTCTTGGAAGCATTTCCGCAGTCATTGGAATACCCCACTTATTGCATTCGCTGATATTAGCTGCCAGGTTTTTAAGAACCTTATCCTCCCATTTAGATCCAGGAAAGCCCATGCCAATTACAGAATCAGCTCCAAGACCTATGGCATCTTCAACGTTAGCTACAGTTTCAACAGTTTTATCTTTTGAGCCCAGGAATGTAAATGCGCCATCCAGCCTTAAAATTATTCCCTTCCCATGAAAGTCATCTGCAAATTTTTCTACCAATCCAACATTAGCCAAAAATGCATCTGCTCCTGCTCTAGCCACATCGCTTACAATATCACCTATACGCTTCATAGCAGGAAGAACATTAAAAACGCTTCCATGGTCCATTGCCATGATGAATGTCTTTTTATCCTCTCTGAAAATATGGTTCAAGCGGTGTGTTTTACTTGCCATTATACTTCACCTCTTTTCTATAATAGTATAATGCGTCATTTTGTGTTACATTTGCTCAGTCAATTTACATTTGTAACGTCTTAATTATGATATCATATCGAACTTTGTATGTAAAGTGAAATTTAACTATACAATTATCGCTATTTTCAATATTGTTAATAGGTTATTTGAATAAAATATTGAAGAGGTATCGAATAGTTCATTACAAAATAAGAAAAACTCCTTCACTTAATAGTGAAAGAGTTTTTTTTAACATAAACTTCTTTATATGATTTATAATTAAAAGTCAAAT